>Ga0209181_10000138_pt1 | contig 126907 bp, 124 predicted proteins | sample MAT05_FD_187208 | JGI IMG/M metagenome (GOLD analysis project Ga0209181, IMG submission 187208) | Freshwater microbial communities from Lake Fryxell liftoff mats and glacier meltwater in Antarctica - MAT-05 (SPAdes) (version 2) | ecosystem: Environmental > Aquatic > Freshwater > Ice > Liftoff...
TCACGGCTTTCTTTGTGAGCTCGCGGAGCTGGAACGTCGGCCGAGTCTCGTCGCCGCCTGAGCCATTCCGTAGCAAAGCATTGAAGTGTCCCGTCGGCAGCCTGGCTTGCTGACGGGACGTATCGCGCGTCCGCCATCCAGGGTCGCGAGCGAGGCACCGGCGGCAGGTGCGCGCGCCAAACACACGGTGAGCAGCTGCAGAATGAGGTTTGTCGTCGGCGCACCCATGACCGGCACTCCCCCTCTCGCAGTGGAAGGCAGATCGGGCGGACCCCTGCGCTCGGTGTGGCAACGCGGATCACTGTCCGCGATTCGATCATCGAGACCGCGCCGGCCGCATTGCTGCTCTTCCTGAACCTGTGCACCGCGCGGTATGCGTGGCAACGTCTGCCGAGCGCCAGGCCTCGCGTCCGTTTGTTTGGTGGGATTAACAGTCGTCAATCTTTGCGACCCTTAAAAGATGAGCCGATGACACCAGTTCGAGGACGGCGACCACTCGTGCAGGTCGTTGCTGCCCTGTTCGTCGTTGCCTGTGCTGGCAATTCCACGTCGGCTACAGCTCCAGTGGCGCCTGCCAGCACGTTCACCCCGAACGACGTTCGGGTGGGAGCGCTCGACAACACGGGCTACTTTGCACTCGAAGTGTCGCCGGACATGAAGTATCTGTTGTGGCAGGAGTCCGCCGGAGGGATACCCGGACCGGTGTGGACGTGCGCGATCGATCCGGACACCGCCGAACTTACGCCCGCAATCAGCGGCACCGGTGAAATGGTGTTGGTCCGTCCGACGGGTGCTACAACCGGCACAATCTCCCAGCTTGGCGTAGCGGCCAACACTACCAGAAAGTACCCGTATCCTTCGCGCATTGCGGCGCGCGCGCAGCCCTACGCAGAACTCGTCCGCCCAATGCCGACTTGCCTCCGTGACAACGGTGAGCCGTATCTGCTGCACATCGTTCTGTCGCGGGTGCTGCGTCTCACGTCGCCGCCGATTCACCGTACGGTCTGAACACTTGACCCACTCGACCGGTGCCATGCAATCGTCGTTTGGGGCTCGGCTCGTGGCCTAACCGACCCGAAGAATCTGATCCTGGTGCGCTCCTAGCGGGCGGTCTTTCCCGTCTGGCCGGAACCAGCTCCCCAGCCTTTTTCAAGCCCGACCCGAAGTGCCGCCAGCGAGTCCTCGCCAATCCGGTCGGAAATCTCCGCTTCGATCCTGCGCAGTGCACCACGTGCATCGAGAGCGAGCTGCATGCCGCGTTCGCTCATCACGACCAGCTTCTGATTTCTGCGTTCGGGATCGTCTTTCAGTCGCAAGAAACCCAACCCTTGCAGCTCCCGCAGGGTTTTCGAAATCGCCTGCCGCGACACCCGCATGCGCTGTGCAACCTGGGCCGCATACGTCGCCCCACAATCCAGATTACCGAACAGCACCAGATGCGGCTCGGTGATCGTTTCGTATCCGCGCTCTCGTAAACGGGCCGTCAGCGTCTGCAAAACCGACTGAGAAGCGGCCGCAAGGAGAACGGTCAGCGGCTCAGGGATCTGTTCCAGTACATCAGCTGTCGTCAACTTAGTTGACATGAATGCCACCTCTTGATTATAGTCAACAAAGTTTACAACAAAAGAGAACGCCATGACCAGTCTTGCTTTTGTCCTGCGCCTCAACGCCGCGAGCTGCCTCAGCTTCGGCGCCCTGTTCCTGACCATCCCCCACGGTGTCGCGTCCGTGCTCGGAAACGCCTCGCCGGCCGTGCTTGTTGGTCTCGGCGCGGTGCTGCTCTTCAATGGGGCGCATTTGCTTCTCGCCTCCATACGGACACGCCCGTTCCCGGCCGAGATCCTGTGGTTCTCGATGGGCGACATGGCCTGGTGGCTGGCCACGCTAACCTTGGTCGCCGCCGACGTCTGGATAACGACGCCAACGGGGATTGCGCTCGCCCTTCTTGCCGCGCTTTGCGTCGCGTCGCTCGGCCTCAGCCAGCTTCTTCACCTTGGTCGCGATCGCTCTGGCCTCCTTGGACGAGCGCATTGGAAGCGCATTGGCCACTCATGGTTGTCACTGCCGCTCTGGGTGAAGATCTGGCTCTTTTCGCTCAACGCAGCCTTCCTGCTTTCGCCGGTCTGCCTCCCCTGGGAAGCCGCACGTATCGTGCTGATCGCTTACGTCGCAAGCGGCCCGCTGCTCGGTGTATTTGCCGTGTTCGAGGGTGGTTTGACCCGCGCCATGGGGATTGCTCACCTCGTTCCGTGGGTGCCCATGCTCGTTTGGCTGACCATCTGGATTGGCACTTCCCAGGTTCATGGTCTCGCGCTCGGCTATGCGGTGCTCCTTGCCTCCTTAACCGCCGTCTGCCTCGGCTTCGATGTCTACGACCTGTGGCGATGGGTTCGCGGCGAGCGCGAAATACGTTTCGCGTCCACGACGATCACGTCGCGCGCAGGCGCGCCCGCATAACCCTGTCCGTTCAGTCTCGAAATGATTCGGAAGATGCTCGTGGCGGCGTAACGGCTCAGCCGCGGACGCGCGGTCACGGCCAACAGCATTCGCATTCGCAGCGCCTCACACATTTGCAGGGCTGCCTGTCATTGGCCTCGATCCGCAGACATACTCCCGCGACCTCGATCGAAATTCCTTCTGTCATGCGGCCCTCCGCATTTGGTGGACATCGGTGTTTCGCGGGCCTCGCTTGCGCGCAGTCGCGCTGCTTGACGCTTTCGTGTATTACGACCGTGCCGTACGGCGTGTATCGTTGCGCATGACGTAGCAACTGCGCATCGGCCATACGCGTGCAGCGCTACGTTCGAGCAATGTCCTTGGCTGTATGATCCCGGTTACGCGGAGCGCTGAGATGTCACGAATCGAGCTCGTGTACTTTAACGGTTGCCCAAACGTCAGCGAGGCAAGGCATCGGATCGTCGAGGCGCTTACTCGTACCGCGATGCCGCAACGCTGGACCGAGTGGAATATTGATGAGCCCGCGACACCGGACGACCGGCGCGGATACGGCTCGCCCACGGTGCTGGTCGACGGTCGGGATGTTGCGGGCGGGGCGCCTGGCGCCGGCCGCGGCTGTGTGGCCGCCGGGGCGCCGTCGGTTGCCTTGCTCGTCGCGGCCCTCGGCGTCGTTTCGTGACGTCTCGCGTGAGGTCAGCCTTCGTGCACGCGGGTGCACGCTCGACGAGCGGACGGGCGCGCTCAAGGAAATGGGTCAGCCTTCGTGCACGCGGGTGCACGTCGTCACGCCGCCGCCCGACCAGCAAGCCGCGTGTACGCTGCGCCGAATACTGCGCCGAACAGCAGGTGTCCCCACGTCATCTGTACCATCGACGTGCGCAGAAACATGAGTGGGTTGGCCCAGCTGATCACCAGCGAGAAGACGAGCGGATATGACGCCAGGGCGTACGCCAGCGATACGAGCAGGGTGCGGCGGAACGACAACCTCGCCACGAACGGGACGGCAGCAACGCCCATGAGCGCGCTCGTCGCCTCATGCGTGAGCAACCCGACCACTGTCGGCAGCCCGAGCGCGCCCGTCGCGACGTCTGGACCGAGCCACATCACGGCGATGAGGTTCGGCAGCATCCACACGCTCTCACCACGGAACAGGGCGAGCAGCATCATTGCCATGGACATCGTCGTGCCTGCGAGTACGCCTGCGATCACACCGGCGAGGTAGCGCGGCCGACCACGGCGGACGTCAGCGTCCCGCCCTGCATCCGAGGCGTCGAAGCGTTGCCCCGTGGGTGGCAGAGGCCGCATGTACCGATCGATTGCGCTGTCAACGCTGTCGCTGTGTTGGTCGCGCATCACGTTCGTCCCGGGACGGTTGTGAGGAAAAATCGAGGGGGTGTCAACTCCGGTCCGCTGATGCTCACGTCGAGGCGTCGCAGTGATCGCCGCTGATGCCGCGCCACCTCTGTGAAATCATCGACCATGACGCGGTCCACCTCGACCATCTGCGCGCTGGAACGCCACGGCAGGTCTGCCGCGAGCGAATACTCGATCGACCGGATGATCGTCATCCAATGTGCGCAATCAGGTGATCGCCGACGCGCACCACAGTGCCCCCAAAAAGGGGCCATGGTCATGGGGTCGCCGACGCGGTCTTCAGACCGAGGATGACGATTTTGGCGGTCGTCACCTCGGTCGGCCACAATATCGACGTGAAGCCCACTGCCACGGCGACCTTCTGCGCGCCAGCTGCGGTGTAGGTAATGACGCCACCACCGATGGCGCCGCCCATCTTCCCGCTCCACATCCGTTCACCGGTGGCACTGTTCAGCGCGTAGAAGTTGCCGCCCATGTCGCCGAAAAAGACCAAGCCGCCGGCGCTTGGCGTCATGCCGCCGAGAATGGGGTAGTTGGACTTGGCACGCCAGCGCCATGTGCCGCTGTCGGCGTCTACCGCATAGACCCAGCCGGCCCATTGCCCACGGGGGTCGTTCTTGCCATAGGTGTCGTAGGGGTTGTGGGTGTCCATGGCGGACCAGGGCTTGCCCAGGCCGACCTTGGCGATGCCGGCGTCGTCCTGAAGGGTGACGCTCGCGCACCACTCGACCTCGCCGATCAGCACCAGGTTGGTCCGCGGGTCGTAGGCAGGGCCGTTCCACTCGGCGCCGCCCACCGAACCGGGACAGAAGTGCACCGACTGGCCGACAGCGAAGACGGCGTCGGCGTTCTCGATGCGCGTCACCGGCGTGCGGTAGACCATCGCCTGCGTGGCCATGTCGAAACCATAGAGGTGCCCGTCCTTGGGCGCGGTCACCATCATGCGGCGGCCGACCCGCGTGGTGACCAGCGTCGGCGCGCTCGACACATCCCAGTCGTGCCTGTCCTTGGGCACCAGCTTGTAGTGGCTGCGATAAGCACCCGTCTTGGCGTCCAGCACGACCATCGATCCCGAGTACAGGTTCTCGCCTTCGCGCGGGCCGGTGGCGAAGTCGGGCGCCGGGTTGCCGCCGGGCACGTAGAGCAGCCCGGTGGCCGGGTCCAGCGTGTACGAGGTCCAGGTGCCGCCGCCGGTAATCGGCGTGCCGCTCGCGTTGTGCCACGTCGCCATGTCCAGCGGCGTGGCGCCTTGCGGCCCACGTTCCTGGTCGCCTTCACCTTTGGGCACGAGATAGAACTCCCAGATGATGCGCCCGCTGGCCGCGTCCAGCGCGTACATGCGGCCCTTTACGCCCTTATTGTCGCCGCCGGCGGTGCCCATGAACACCATGCCGTTCCAGGCGATTGGCGCTGACGGAGTGGACTCTCCCAACACGGGGTTGGCCACCGAGGTCTCCCACAAACGCTTGCCGGTCTTGAAGCAGAGCCGTGCCGATCACCAGTATGGCCAGCAGCCCCAGCGTGATGCTCTTGAACTTCGAAGGCGTTGTCATGGTCACACTCGTGGTCGAAGACGGGTGACGCGCCTAAACGGAAGCGAGCGGGCGGCCAGCAACCGAGGACGGACGAGGGTGGATTACCGGGCCGTACATCGCGCCCACGATTGCACCAAAGATCACGTGCAGCATGACCAATGCCACGATGCCCATCATGCCCAGGTTGGACATGAAGGCTCCGGGCGGCGAAATCGGATTCGGCATCCGCGGGTGCATCATTGGTATCAAGCCCATGAACACGCCGGCGATGACGATATGAATGACCGAGAAACCGACGCCGGTGAGCCAGCCCGACCGATGCGTCACGTTCTCGAAGCCCCAGGCATACAGCAGGGCAATTGCACCCGACACCATCAGGTGCATCACGAAGCCGATCAGCCACGCCGTGGTGCCAGGGTCGGCGACCATCGTTCCCAGCATCATCTCGAGGTTGGCCGGCATTCCCATCATTGTGCGCGCCATCCACATCAGCAGTGACATGGCAGCGCCGCCAATTACTCCGGCCAGAAAGGCTTGTCCAGCTTTCATTGTATGCACTCCAATGGAGGATAGGGCTACCAGCTGCGGCCGCGTACCGTCCGCGCAGGATTCAATACGGCGGCACTGTTTGCGCTGGATTCAATACGACGCCACTGTACCGGTTAGGACCAGCCACCGGGCGGGCCAAACAAAGGCCGTCGACCGTCCACGGAAGATTGGTCGTCTCCACGTGATGTCCGATATCCGGGCCGGCAATGCCGCGTTGGCGCGGGTGCCGCCTCGGCAACAGCGTCGCAATAAGCGCCGTCCAGCCGGTCTGGTGTGACGCACCCACGCCGCGGCCATTGTCGCCGTGGCAGTACTCGTGAAACTGCACGTAGTCGCGGAAGTTCGGGTCCGCCTGGCAGCGGGTGGTCACCCGCGCTCGGACGGCGCCCGCTGTCGGTGAGGAGGAAAAGCCAGGCGAGCCGCGCGGACAGTTCGTCGGCAACTTCGCGCAGGCTGAGGACCGTCCCCGACCCGATTCGGCACTCGACGCGGAAGTCGTCACCGTAATACGCGTGGAACTAGTGCAGTGTCGCAGAAGTCTCGTGGCATTCAGCGGCGTAAACCCGGGCGGGGGCGGTGACCCGTCCGTAGACACCGCGGCGGGGGCGAAGGCGTATCACCGCCGGGCCCGGTTCCAGCGGCCCGGTGCGCAGCTTCGGCCCAGCCAGGTCCATCACGACCCGGCAAGACCGTCCCAGGGCCTGCTCGGCTCGGCGCAGGTGCTCGATCATGCGTAGCCACGTCGCCGCGTCGTCGTGGGCGCAGTTAATGCGCATGCAGTCCATGCCCTGCTTCAGGAGGCTGTGAACGAGGGTGTAATCGTCCGCCGCCTCGCTCGGCATGGTGACCATGATGCGGACGCCGCGGCCGGGGGTCGCGCCGCCCAGCAACGAGTCGGTGTGGTCGGCGAGCAGCCGTTGCCCGTTGGCGAAATCGATGAGCCCCTCCTCTGGTGACGGGGGCTCCCACGAGCGCCCCGCCAGACAGTGTAAGGCTTTCAACACCGCATTGACCGTGGCCAGGACGTGGGATTCCGCGCGCCCGAGGGAGGAAAGCCCCAGCGCGGCCAACCGGGCCGAACGCTTCACTTTCCGCTACAACGCACGTTTTCCGCAGCAAGAACTACGGGCGACCACGGGACGTTCGATCGCCGCGTAATCACGCACGGAGATGAGCAACGCTCCGCGGGGGGGCGAGAACGCGGCGACACTCGATGAACGCGGTTCGAATTTCGTCGTCGGACAGCAAGCGCGGAACGGCGATGTCGCAAGCGAGAAAGGCGGCGAATAGCTGAGGAGAGGCGTCCGAGAGGTGTCGAAGATCGGCGATCACTCGACGACGCGCCTGCTGCAGCCTGTTTCAGCTGCGAACGGATCACATAAACGAGCGACGCGAAGGTCTCCGGTAACACGGAGATTCCGATCAGAGGAGTTTCCAGACCGGCGGGAGCGTAAGAACAACACCCAAGCCTATGAGGATCATACTGAGGAGGTGCACCCCCCGCGATTTGATCTGGCGATTCTTCCAGCGGTTGTGCAACACTGCCCATCCAGCTAACCAGATCACTGCGGACAGCGTGGTGCGGCCTGATACGCCGCCGGCAGGCGCGTACAAGGCAGGCGCAGCGAATAAACCCGTCTCGTTGAGGATCACGATGAAGCCTACGGCAAACGCGCCGATCCCGGCCGCCAGGAGCGACGCCAGAGCGGCGCCGTTTGCAACTTCTTCGCGTTTACCTTCGATGGTGACCATGTGCAATCTCCTTTTCAGTTCTATTCGAGTGGGGCAACTTTGTTGATGAAGACGCCCAATATTGCCACGAACGAGACCAACCCGAAGCAGATGGCCGTCAGCGTCGTCGCCATCTTATTCAGCTGCGCATCGCTCAGCAGTTGCGATCGGTAACGCACGCTGATGAAGGCGACGGCTGTCGACAGCATCGCGGCGATCCATGGCAAATGCTCCTTGACCTCCATCGCAAATGAATGCAGCCACACGGTGCGCGGGTTTGATTGAATAAGGGATCTGGGATACTGACTGAGATCGGTGAGGCCTTCGGGCGGCGTGGCGCGATACGGAGGGAAGGTGACATAAGTGCCAACCAGCACGGTCAGCCACAGTACCACGGCGGTGAACACGGTCAGCCATAGCAGATAGCGCGCCTGTTTCTGTAACGCGGAATCCAAAGCATGGTCGGTCCGCATGGCACACAGGGAGAATAGGGCGGCGGATGTCGCCATCAGCGCACCACCGCCCAGGACAATACCGTGAAGCATCGTCCAGATACTGCGCTCGGTGAACAACATGGTTTCCATGGCGAATCCTCGGTCGAGATAGTGGGTGAAGCTTCGTATTGGAGTCGGACGAAAAGTGTCGCCTTCTTCCCGAGTAGTGACAGCCTACCGTTCGAGGTTGATCCGAAACTGGGCATGGCAGGCCACACAATTGCTCATGATGGTCCCCAGACGGCCGAGAGCTTGGCCGGTCGGGGCGCCGCGGCCTACATCCATGGCCAGTGAATCCCAGGCAGCGTGCGTGCTCATCCCGAGGCGCAGGAACTCAGGGGGGAGGCGCTGCTGCATGGCCGGATCCAGATCACGTGCCGCCGCCATACCCGACGCCTGCGCCGCGGCCCGCATCCCTGCCGTGTCACCTCGCGCCGCAGCGGCGACGTATCCCTGAACGGAGGTCAGCATTCCGCGCATTTCGGTGAGGATCAAATGTCGCCCTTCCACGGGCAGCACAACGGCGGTTCGGACATCGGGGTCAGGCGCTATCGACGGGGAGGGACCTGCGTCAGCATTGCCGCGCCCGGCGGGTACGTCCTGTTTGCCGCCACAGCCTGCCCCCGTGGCAGCAAGAAGGGCGGCGAGCGCAACGCGGCGCGTGATGGGGAGGGAGCGCCGGTGAGACCGCGGTGCTTCGTTGATGTGTCGCCTCATAGAGGACCTCTGCGTTGGGTTGAGAGTCGCGACAGGATACCTGCCGCCAGGAACAGCACCAGCCAGACAACGGTCCGAAGGGTCATCGCGCGAAGGCTGTCCACCGCGACGGCCCCGTCGTTCCGGTAGAGCAGAACGATTCCAAACAACACGAGCAGATTGAGCAGGAAGATCGCACCCGCGGCGTAGGTTCCCTGAAGCACACTGCGCCAGATGAGGAACCCGGCCGCCAGATACGCCAGGCCCATCGCGGTGTTGTAAATGAGCAGCGGTTTGAACACCACGTAACCCGGATCGGAACCGAGAAGCACGCGACCGCCCGCAAAGAGCGTTGCGAGGCCGAAGACTCCTCCGATTGCGGCCGCGAGCAGCTGCATAACACGTGCAGTCCGTTCGGCGTTCATGTCCTGGCCTTGGCGTCTTGCGCGGACGCTGGTGGCAGCTGTGCCACCGCAACACCGAGCCATGCGATCGCGACGATCATCGAGATCCCCCCGAGAAGCACGAACGCTGGCGGCGCCTCAAGCAACTATTCCGATTTCCTGTTCGCATCAATCCCTCTCCTTGTCGGTCAGAGGGTTCGTTCGCGGGGGCGCCGTCGTGCCTCCGACTGCCTGGTAGTACCAGACACTGTCCAACAGTCGCTGAGCCCGCGCGGCGATCAAGTTGATCTGCGCCTGTCGCGACTGCTTCCGTGCCGCGAGTACCTGCAGGTAGCCGACCGCACCCAGCGTATACTGCCGTTCCACGGATTCAAGCGCCGCCTGCGTCGCTTCGTCGACACTCGCGAGGGCCGATAGCGTCTGGGCGTCGTTGTCCAGTGCACGCAGGATGTCCGCCATATCGCGCAGCGACTCAAGGACGACGCCTTGATAGTGCGCGGTCGCCGACTCGAAGGCTGCCAACGCCGCCCGCTTTTCGGCGGGCAGCCCTGGGCTGAGCAACGGTTGCGTCAGTTGCGCGACCAGACTCCAGATTGCGCTTCCTCCGCCAAACAATGCGCCGGCACTCAACGACTGCGCTCCGACGCTGCCGCTCAGGTTGATCTGCGGGTAGAGCTTGGCGACGGCCGCGCCGTAGTCCGCGTTCGCAGCGTGCATCAGGGCCTCCGCGGCCTGGATGTCGGGACGGCGCCGCACGAGTTCCGACGGTACGAACAGGGGAAGATCGGTTGGAAGCACGAGGTCCGACATCGCAAACGCGGGCAGGCCTGCCGTCCCCGGCGGCCGACCAGCGAGCGTGGCCAGCCGGTGCGCGCTCTGCTCGACGAGTTGCCGTTGCCGGGGGATGCTGGCGCGGGTCTGGTCTCGTTGCTGCTGCAGCCCGAGCACCTCATCCGGCGAGGCTGCGCCAAGGCGCAGACGCTCCCGGGCGATCGCGAGCTGCTCCTCGTCAATCTGGAGAAGGGCCTCCGCGGCCTCGATCTGTGCGAACAACTGCGCCTGAGTGACCGCTGTGCCGACGATGGCGGCCGACAGCGTGAGCCGCGCGGCATCCCACTGGTAACGTCGATAGTCGGCGCGAGCGGCCAGTGCTTCGAGGGAACGGCGGTTGCCGCCGAACAGGTCGAGCTTATAGCGCACGCCGATCGAGGCGTTGAACAGACCGAACTCGCGAGCGTCACTGTTCTGCCCCAACGCGGCTGGGTTGAATCGCTGACGTTGGGCGCCAAGTGTGGCATCCACTTGCGGGTAGCGCGTCGCACCGGTCTGAGCGGCGAACAGCTCCTGCGATTGTCGCAACGTTGCCTCCGCCGAAATGACGGTCGGACTTTCCTCGAGCGCGAGGGCGATCAACGTGTCCAGCGTTGGAGAACCCAGGGCGCGCCACCACGGAGTGCTGTCGGTCGAGATACTGACGAAGCGTTGCGATTTGCCGAGCGCGCCGGGTGCCGAGTCGGTCTGTGCCGGCATGGCGTTGGGCGTGTACGCGTCCACGGCGGGTGCGACCGGACGCTTGAACGCGGGTCCGGCGGCGCATCCTGCAAGCGAGGAAGTTGCGAGCAGCACGACTACGCGCATCACGACTGCGAGCGGCACTATTGCGACGGGGCGACGCTGTCTCACGGCCCGGTCATCCATGCTCCGCTCCGGTAATAACCCGGCCCTCGCCGACTTCTTCTTCAGTCTTTCCATCGCGGATGTGGTAGATGCGCTTGAATGTCGGGATGATTTTCTCGTCATGAGTTACCACGATGATGGCGGTCTCGTACCGGTGCGCCATCTCGTGCAGGATCTGGATGACCGTCAGTGCCCGCGCGCTGTCCAGCGGCGCGGTGGGCTCGTCGGCAAGGATCACCGGAGGACGATTGACCAGTGCGCGGGCGATGGAGACGCGCTGCTGCTCGCCGCCGGAGATCTGGGAAGGCATCCCCGCAGCGCGGTGAGCGATGTCGAGGGCACCGAGCAACTCGACGGCGCGTTTACGCGCGATGCCGTTGGGGACGCCCGCCAGCATCGGCAACAGCGCCACATTGTCGGTGACGTCGAGGAAGGGAATGAGGTACGGCGCCTGGAACACGAACCCGATCTTGTCGCGGCGGAGTGCCCGGAGGTCTTTGATCTTCCATCCGTTGTCGTAGATGACCTCGTCGCCCAGCGTCATGCGCCCCGAGGTCGGCTCGATCACGGCACCGAGGCACTTGAGGAGCGTCGACTTGCCTGACCCAGACGGGCCGATGAGACCGACCACCTCGCCGGGGGCGACGTACATATCCACTCCCTTCAAGGCGTCCACGGCGGTGTCGCCCTCGCCATACCGCTTCTTCAGCCCCTCAATGCGGATACCGGTACTCATGCGGTCATCCTCCGATGGCGTCGGCCGGATCAACCCGAAGTGCCGCGCGGATGGCGATCAGGCTGGCCAGCATGCAGATCACCACCACGGCGAAGAATCCGGCGATCGTATCACTCGGAACCAGCAACACGTATTTGGGAAAGAACGGCGCCCAGAAGGAAGCGGCGATCTTGCCGACGGCGAATCCGATGAGTCCGAGTCCGAGCGCCTGCTGCATGATCATGCTCGCGATCGTGCGGTTCCGGGTGCCGATCAGCTTGAGGACGGCGATCTCGCGAATCTTGCCAAGCGTCATCGTATAGATGATGAACGCGACAATCGCCGCACTGACGACGGCGAGAATCACCAGAAACATCCCGATTTGCTTGGCCGACGTCGCGATCAACTTGCCGATGAGGATGCCTTCCATCTCCGGCCTCGTGTAGACGGTCAGCCGCTGCCAGCGCTCGATGGACCCGGCGACGTCGTCCGATGCGTAGCCGGGCTGGAGCCTGACGAGCACCGCGTTGACGTACGGATTGCGGCTTTGCGACGTGATCACTGCATCAAGCAGACCGGGGACGCTGGCCCGGTTGAAGGCGGGATTCTCAGAGGTGCGCCGCCGGCTCTGCAGCACGGCATCGTTATCCTTCAGGAACTGGGCCTCCTGCGCATCCTTCAACGGGATGAAGACCATCGGGTCGCCCCCCGACGACACCATCCGACGGGTGAGTCCCACCACCGTGTAGTGATGGCGGCGGATCCGGACGCGATCGCCGAGCGCGAAGCCGGCGGCGACGTCGGCCACTGCTTCGTAGTGGCTGCGCGTGATCTGACGCCCAGCAACGAGGTAGGACGGCCAGCCGGGGGTGCCGGCCTCACCTGACGCGATGCCGACGACCATCGCGCGGACATCCCGTTCGGCGCTGCGCACCTGCATCGTGAGATAGGTGACGTTGGCGGCCTGCGACACGCCCTGCACGGCCAGAATGCTGCGGTAGGCGTCGTCATTGAGACTGGACGGCTCCGCGTATGGGCCGAGCGTCTCCTTTTGCACGACCCAGAGCTCGGCGCCGCTGTTGTCGAGCAGCGCCTTGCCATCATCCACCATGCCACGATACACACCGGCCATGGTCAGCGTCACACCGATCAGCAGCCCCAGGCCGATCCCGGTGAAGACATACTTTCCCCAGTCATGCTGGATGTCTCGACCGGCCAGGCTGATCATGGCGCCGCACCGGGGATCCGGTCGACCACGGTGATGCGACTGCGTGCACGCAGGGCCTTGGCGCTGTACACCACGACGCGATCACCGACGCTTAGCCCCCTGCGCACCTGCACATTGCCGTCGAGATCGGAGGCCCCAAGCGTTACCGGGGTGAACTGGAGGTCGCCCCGCACGAGCATCCACACACCGGACTGACCATCCACACGCTGCACCGCTGCGTTGGGGATCACCGGGGCCGGGGCTGTCGCGAGGAGGCTGACCGTCACCTCGGCCAGCTCTCCGATCGGCGGCAACGGGTCGAGGATGGAGTTGAATACCACCTTGGCTATTGTCTCCTCAGTGACCGCGTCCGCTCGCGGTTCCACACGCGTCACGCGCCCCGGCAGCGGTTCGCCCCGCCTCGACCGCAGGAGGATCTGCGTTGGCAGTCCGGACTCCAGGCCAAGCGTGCTGCTCTGGTCGAAGCGCACGCTGACCCAGAGACTACTCGGGTCTACGATCTCCACCACCGTCTGTCCGGCGACGACCGTCGTTCCCGGGTCAACGTCGCGCGCGATCACGAGGCCATCGGCTGGCGCGACAAGACGAATGTTCTTGCGCTGTGCGACCAGCGCCGCGCGATCGTCGCCCGCGCGCGCGAGTTCCGCGTGCGTCGCGACCAGTGCGGCATCAGCGACTTGTCGCTCTTGCTGCTTGGAGGCGACGATTTCCTGGCTCGTCGAGCGCACTGCGAGCAGCTGTTCGTAACGCTCCGCCTGGGTCTGCGCGAATTCCCGACGCAGTTCCGCCTCGCGCACGGTGGCCTCACTGCGCCGGTACGCCGCGTCCAGTGCACGGACGCGCTCGTCGAGATCGACCGGGTCCATCTCTCCCATCAGCTGACCGGCCACGACTTGGTCGCCGACATCGACCATCAGTCTCTTGACGCGCCCGGCCACGGTCGGCCCGACCCTGTAGCGGTGGCGCGACTCGACGGTGCCGATCCCGAACACTCCGGGCGTGACCGATCGAGACTGCACGGTCGCGACCGTTACTGCGATCGGCGCCAGTGGACCCGAGCGCAGCGCGACGTACGCGAAGAGCGCGACCAGCGCCACGAGTACCGCCGCAAACGCCATCGAGCGTCCCTGAAACGGAAGTCTTTTCATGGCGACGCCTCGATACCGCGACGGTAGATCGCGAATACGCGCGGAGCGTCATGCCGGATGCGCGCGACGTCACCGGCCAGCAACCCCTGCAACACGAGTCCCTGAATCGTGCCGACGAAAAGGATCGCGGCCGCTTCGATATCGAGCGCGGCATGGAGCTCCCCCTGTTGCTTGGCATCGGCGAGGAGCTGCGACACCCGCTCGCCATAACGCTGAAGGAATGTTTGTACGATGCGCTTGGGTGTTGACGGCTTGGCGCGTTGCAGTTCGGAGAGGAGGATGCGTGGCACGCCTGGGTGCGCGGCGACGAACTCCACGTGCGCCATGAAGAGCGCTTCGACCGCGAGCAGCGGCGATGCCGTCGCCAATACAGCGGCGTCGACCCGAGACATGAGGCCGGCGGTGACCCACTTCATCACCGCCTGCAGGATCGTGTCCTTCGTCGGGAAGTGCTTGAACACGGCACCCTGCGTCAGTCCCATTTCTTGCGCGATTGCGGTCGTCGTGATCTCGCTGGGGTTATGAGTCGCCGCCAGTGCGATAACTGCCTCGACTGTGGCGGTTCGGCGATCGCTGGCTCGCAGATACGTTGGCTTCGTCTTCATGTCGTCAGGAAAGAAAGTGATTACTTACTAACTTAGTACGGTCTCGGACCATGGCAAGGGGTCTGATTTCTCGACGTGATCGGGCCGGGGGTCGGGGGGGCGGTCGGCCCGCGACGCTTCGCCCACTTCTGCAGCAAGGCCCGCCACCGTCGAGAAACAGCAGCTTCTTCGCGGGCAGCTCGAAGTGCTCAGGGCCCCAGCGCCGCCACGATACGGGTCAATGCCGCGATCACCGGCGCATCCGCCTCCGCGGAGGCGAGCGCGGGCCGGTAGTTCGCGGTCCGTGAGAGTCCGAGAATCCCGCAGGCCTGCACCACCGACTTGTGATGCTCGTCGACCAAGTTCGCCACTACCGCCCGTCGCACGGACCGCTCTACCGTTTTCGACCGAGCACATCGTGATGGGCGGCGTTCTGCAAGGCGAGGTCGGCGTACAGGTGCTACAGCCGCGCATTTTCCGGCCCGAGTGCCTTGAGCTCCTGCAGCTTAGGCACGCCGGCCCCGCTGTACTTCTTCCGCCACAGTAGAAAACGTCGGCCGACTGATCCCATACTTCCGCAGGATATCCGTCACGGGCACGCCGGCCTCGCCCTCTCGCAGAATGGCCACGATTGGCGCTTCCGAAAACTTCGACGTCTTCATCGCACACTCCGGGATGGTCGACCCCAAAGTCTAACGCGCGATTGTCTCGTTCGAGGAGAAGCTTACGCCTCGAGGTCAGTAAGCGACTTGAGTTCGGGCGTGTCTTTGATCCAGCGAAGCCCCCTCTACGCGTACTGGACACCCAACCGCGTCGCGACCAGTTCCGCGATTGCGTGCACCGGCTGCAAGGTACATGGCTTGCTCGTTGGGACAGGCACAACAGTATCAACCAAGTGTCCTTTCGCGATCAGGAAGTGGGCCGCTGCATTCGCGAGCGCATCCGCCGCGTCGGGGATCAATTTGCATTGCGATTCCTGGATGTTGGTGAACTGCTCAACGCCTCAATTTGGCGACGCATGCCCGGAAGTGCCGTCAGGACCGACGATGAAGCCGCCCTGTTTGTTGGTGGCGTACGCCAGGGTTGCGAGGTCAACGCGAAACACCGTCTTCATGCGATCTGCTCACTCGTTTCGTTGATTGTATGCTTGGGACGTGTTGGTCCCAATCTTGGAGAGTTACAGACGCAGCATGCACCGCCTCTACGCACCGTCGGAAGCTCGTAGTGATCCGCTCAGGCATTTGTTGCTTCGCGCAGGATACATTGGGGCATGACCGACTCCCCCACCGCTGACACCTCCCCGCTGTCCCCGCGCTCAGCCGGGGACCATCCCACCGTGATCGTGACCGGCGCGTCGTCCGGCGTGGGCTTGCACGCCGCGAACGCGCTGGTCAGGCGCGGCTGGCACGTGGTCATGGCGTGTCGTGACCTCGACAAGGCGCGCAACGCTGCATCGGCGCTGCAGATGCCCGCCGATCGATATGAGCTGCTGCCCATCGATCTCGGGTCGCAGGCCAGCGTGCGGGCATGTGTCGCGGCATTTCGCGCGAGCGGACGATCGCTGGATGCCCTGGTGTGCAACGCCGCCGTCTACCTGCCGCGCCTCACGGAACCAGCGCGCTCACCGGAAGGCTACGAAATTAGTGTGGCCACCAACCACTTCGGGCATTTCCTGCTCGCGAACCTCCTGCTGGAGGACCTCGAACGGTCATCGTGGCCGTCGCGCCGGCTGATCATCCTCGGCACTGTGACCGCCAATGCGGCAGAATTCGGCGGAAAGATTCCCATTCCGGCCCCGGCCAACCTGGGCGAGCTGGCCGGCCTCGAAGCGGGCTTCAAGGCGCCGGTGGCGATGATCGACGGCAAGACGTTCAAGGCCGGCAAGGCCTACAAGGACAGCAAGCTGTGCAACATGATCACCAGTCGGGAGCTGCACCGTCGTCACCACGCCCGCACCGGAATCGTGTTCAACACCTTGTACCCAGGCTGCGTGGCAGACACCCCGCTGTTCCGCCACACCCCGCGTGCGTTTCAGGTCATTTTCCCATGGTTCCAGAAGAACATCACCAAGGGCTACGTCACACAGGCGCTCTCGGGAGAGCGGGTGGCCGAAGTGGTGGCCGACGCTGCGTTCGCGGAGTCCGGCGTGCACTGGAGCTGGGGCAATCGACAGCGAGCGGGCCGGGCCGCCTTTGCCCAGCCCCTCACCGCCCGGGCCAGCGAGGCCGCGCTGGGCGAGCGGTTGTGGCAATTGAGTGCCGAGTGCGTGGGGCTGGCCTGAGGTAGTGCCTGAGTTTGCAAACGGCTTCACCCCAGCCCCTGCCCGGAGTCTACCTAAATACAGCAAGCACAGGCGCCCGCACCGTGATCTGCCGGCCCTGGAAACACTCCACATCCACGACGATTCCTTCATCGCTGACCTCAACCATCAGTCGCGCAATCGGCGGGTAGTTCGGCGGTGAACGACCGGGTACAACGCGGCGCGATGCGTTCTCCTACGAGTATGTGTTGGGCACGTCGTTCGAGTTGTAAGTGACAGCCACCCGTGCGGGAGGCGCGCGCGCGGCCTGAACGGCGGCGCTGGCGGAGGTTGATCGTCTGGAACCGGTGCTGAGTGGATGGTCCGATAGCAGCGAACTCGCGCACTGGTTGAAATCACACGAAGTCGATGTGCCCGTTTCACCGGAGCTGCTGGCGGTGCTTGACGGCTGTGAAATGTGGCGTGCGCGCACGGGCGGGGCATTTGACGCTGCGGCTGGCGCACTCATCAAGCTGTTGCGCGATGATGTTAATGAACGCAACGGACAGGCGCGCGACGAAATGCAAACCCTGCTCGGCGACTTGCGCGCGCGCTTCTACACGGTAAACCGCGAACGCAGCACGGCCCGCCGGCACACACACCACGCCCGGTCGCTGGACGCGATTGCCAAGGGCTACATCGTGGGGCGCGCGGCGAAACGTGCGCTGGCCGTTCGCGGCGTGACCGAGGTGCTGCTCAACATTGGGGGTGACCTCCAACATCACGGCACACACGCGGTGAGCATGGGTGTTTCATCGCCGTTCGAACCCGCGGAGAACATCGCGCCGATGGCGGCGGTACACCTGCACGTGGCGGATATCGCCGCGGGTTCACGTTGCACGGACGAGAAGTGTCGCACATCAGCGACCCGCGCAACGGCGAGCCGGTGGCACACATCGGCAGTGCTTCGGTGTTTGCGCGTGACTGTGGAACCGCGGACGCATTGTCCACGGCCTTCAGCGTGATGGAGCCTGGGGCAAGCGTTGCGCTGGCTGATGCGTTGCCGGGCACCGGTTGTCTGCTGGTTACGCACGACGGCACCATCATTGCCAACGCAACCTGGCGCGCGGTGGCCTGTGCCTGACACTCCATCACGACATTCAGAGGAATCACGCATGATCGGTAAGGCCTCTACACCACTTGGCCGCCGCGATGTGGTGGCGCGTATGGCCGGTATCGCGTTGTCGTTTGTTGGCCTCACGCCGTTCAGCCGCGCTCAACCCAACGCATCTGGCGTGTTGCGCGCGAAGGAATGCAACGCTACCAAGTGGGACGATAAATTCGAGCTGGCCGTTGATCTTGAAATTGTGGCCCAGCAGGGCTACCAGTCGCAGCGGCCGTATGTCGCCGTGTGGATTGAAGATTCAGAAGGACATACCGGGCGCACACTCAGCCTTTGGGTGAACAAGAACGGCCGTGGCCTCGCACTGCTGTCGCTGACGGGACTTGGGCTGCTGCTATACCTCAAGAAAGTTCGCGTGAAGGCGCTGTTCCTCATGGTGGTGGGTGCTGCCGGGCAGCTACGCGACGCATTTACCTTCGGGTTCATCATCATGATCAGGATCACCGTTGACGGCACCGGTCCGTTGTGAAACTCGGATTGCGATGAGGTACAGCGTTGGTCGACACATCACAGCGCAAACTGGGAGAAACGCGACCCTCTTCGCGCGGACCATCCGTAGCATTGGCGATGAATCAGCGCAATGTGCCGAGCAGCGCCTCCGCCGCGCGTGTGTGTGCGTGCTGCGCTCCCGCACCGACCCGCAGCGCGGTCTGCGCCGCCAACGCCCAGACCCTTGCACTGTCGCGCATGCCTTGCGCCGCAAACGCCTGCGCGAGGTAGAGATCGGCGAGGCCAACATCGGCACTGCGCGTGCCGGTTAACGAATCCGTGTCGGCAATCCGACGCAGGACTCGTGCGTACGCGGCGGCGCGTTCGGGGGCGCGCTGACTTAACAGCAAGGGCGTGAGTGTGCGCAGCGCCGTCCACGATTTTCGATCGTGCGGTGGTATCACCAGGACACTATCCATCGTCATTACGCGCTCCAGCAACACAACGGCGCGCGCGGTATCCCGCGTGGCCGCAGCAATGCAAGCGGTGAGAATGAGGCTGTCGCGATCGGCGGGGCGCTTGAGCGCGCGCAGCATGGCGAGATAGCGCGTAAGGACAGGCGCCGCCTCGGCGCCACGTCCAAGCCTTGCGAGGCTGCGGATCACGCCAAAGGTGGCGCGATACTCGACCACAGGGCTGCTACGAAGTACTGCCGTGGCGGCGACGGCGCGGTACCAGACCAATGCTGAGTCGACCTGGTCATCGGCGAGTAACTCCGCAGCGAAGTTGTAGCCGGTCACCTGATTGATGCCGGTTGCCGAGTCCGCAGATCGCAGCATTTCGTTCACCCGACGTAACACCGGAAGCACGGCAACGCGCTCGCCTAGCGCGCTTTGTGCGTTCGTGAGATTGGCCAAGACGGCCGTCGACGGGAGCGAGCCGTCAAGTCCCATACGAGCCAACGCACGTCGCTGCAGCTCCAGTTCGGCGACGGCTTCCCGCGCGAAGTTGAGGTCACTGAGGCGTCCGGCGAGCGCGACGCGTGTACTGACCATCTGCATCGTGTTGCCGCGTCCGGCCTTTTCAAGCGTGGCGACGGCTTGTCGGGTGAGGATCAGGGCAGAGTCCGGCACGTTCTGCTCGTCAAGCACCCGCGCGCGCGCCATCAGACAGGTGACGCGGTCCAGTGGTACAATGGCTCCATCGGCAGCGGCGGCGATGACGTCGCTCCGCTGTATTTCACGCTGCGCCGGATCAAGTTGATGCTGGTCGGCATAGTGAAGCGCGAGTGCGCATGCCGTGGCGAACTTCGTTGACGCGTCCGTGGATGCACGGGCGACCGAATCGGCGCGAAGCAAGAGCGATAGTTCCTGCTCCGGGAGCTCAAGCTCCGAATAGCGATCCGCGAAGTTCATCAAAAGCGAAACCGTGATACGCGGATCGGTGGTCTGCCCCGCCTCAAACGTCTGCACGCCCTTGTCCAACAACTGCTTTAGATTGAGTGGGGTCGTGCTGATCTGCGACAGCAGGACCGTTTGGAATTGGCGAATGGTTTCCGCGCGTTCCGATTGAAAGAGTGCCAGATCGCGCTCACGTGCAGCCTGTTGCGCCTGACGAACGGCGACGCCAGCGGTAGCCACCAACGCCAGGATCGCCACCGACGCGCCGGCCACGCCAACCCGATTGCGCTGCACGAAGCGACGCATCCGATAGCTCACCGTGTCGGGACGCGCTCGCACGGGCTTGTGCTCCACATACCGCTGCAAGTCGTCGTTGAACGCAGCCGCCGTTTCGTAGCGTTCGCCGGGCACCTTCTTCAAGGCCCGGCGCAGCACCGTGTCGAGATCGCCGAGCTCCGTGCGACGCGGCTCGGTCTCCAGCGTAGTACGCATGATGTCGGCGGCTGTCCGACTATCACCGGCGGTAGGATGCACCCCTGTGAGGAGTTGATACGCCACCACGCCCGCGCCATACGTGTCGCTGGCGGTGCCGATCGCGTCACCCCGCAGTTGCTCGGGCGACGCAAACAGTGGCGTGAGCGCGCGACCCCCGTCCTCCGTGACGGTGGATGGTCCTTCGGTGGGCGACTGCAGGAGTTGTTTACCAATCCCGAAGTCCAGCAGCGTCACGCGACCGTTGGGACGCACGAGGATGTTCGACGGCTTCAAGTCACGATGGACAATCAGTTGCGCATGGGCATGACTGACCGCCTCGAGCATCTGTTGGATCAGCTCCACGCGCTGCAGTTGCGTGAGCTTCCGTTGCTGCGCGTACACGTCAAGTGGAAGACCGTCGACGTACTCCATGACCAAATACGGCTGCCCCGTCTCGGTGACACCAGCGTCGAGCAGGCGCGCGATGTTGGGGTGCGACAGCGTGGCGAGCAGCGTGCCCTCGCTGCGGAATCGTTCGAGGGCGAGTGGCGTGACGCTGGACAAATGCAGCAGCTTGATCGCCGCGCGTCCGGAAAACGTCCCGTCGGCGCGATGGGCCAGCCATACGGTGCCCATCCCACCCTGACCGATGGGCTCATCGAGCGTCCATGCGCCAACCGGTGTGCCCGCCATCGATGTGGCCCACCCACCCAACAGCTGCTCAAGCGAATAGCGGCCCGGCCCGCTCGGCAGAAACTCTCGCGATGCGTTGTCTTGCGCGAGCAGTTTGGCCAGCGTGTCCACGACTTCGGGGCTCTCGTCGCCGAGGCTCGCCAACCACTGCAAGCGCCGTTCGGGAGCAAGGTCGAGCGCCTGGTCCAGCAGTGGCCCAACACGAGCATACAGCAAGGGGTCAAGCGGTAACGCGTCGGGCATTCGCGGATGGATCGGGGGAGGCAGCGGTTGTTATTCCCGAAGCTGCTGATACGGTGCGTCCCTGTCTACTAGTAGCGCAGGCTCAGGTGCTCGGGAGATCCCGGCACCACCGTGTACGCAGGGACGTTGGCATCACGCTCCGCCGTAGCGAGCGGCGCGCCGAGTAGGCGCTCTAACTCTCGCGCAACGGTCGGACAGTCCACGCGAAGTTCTTGAAGCCAGGCTCGACGCTCTGACGCGCTGAGGTCGAGCGCGGTCTTCGCGAGCGGTTGCAGAGCGTTCTGGAAATGGCGCGTGAGGTGGGACATGCTGGTCTCCGAGTCGGGTGTCGCGACCGCGTCATGCGATCACGTACCAAGACAATCGGAGAATGCGCCCCAAACACGACATGACCGGTCGGCGCCCGTCCGAACGCCCAGCCTGGGACGAGCGACGCGGGTCTGTTGGTCAGGGATCCGACACGTCATGGTCCAGTGCGCGTCGCAGCAGCAGGCGCGCCTTTTTCCAGTCGCGCTGCACCGTGCGCTCAGACACGTCGCGCATGGCGGCAATCTCGCCAAACCCAAAGCCGCAGAAGAAGTGCAGGTCGACCAATTCCGCCAACGCGCGGTCAAGCCTCGACAGTGCCTCTAAGGCCTCGCCGAGTGCTTCGATCTCATCGCCGCCATTCACGTCGGCGCTCGCAACCGGCGTAAGGGTATCGATCCCGGTGATGTGAAACGCGCCCCCCCGCTTCTGCGCCTGTCTATTTCGCACGTAGTCGATAACGAGCCCCCGCATCGCCCGGGCCGCGTACGCCATGAAGCGTGCCCGGTCGGGGTACGCCACACTCTCCCGAGCGGCCATGCTGATGTACGCCTCGTGGAGGAGCGTGGTAGCGCCCAACGTTAGGTTGCCCCCGCTCTGCACCAGCTGTCGTTCGGCGACCCGGTGAAGATCTGCGTACATCGCGGTAAAAAGACGGTCGGCCGCATTCGGCTGCCCCGCTTCGGCGTGACGAATCAGTTCGGCAACGCTAGTGTCCATGTAGTTGAAGCGAGGGGAATCGGGTCCGCGCGGGCACTGCGCCAGGCCGCCAAAAGATGTGTGAAGGTAGAGCCATCGCTCACGCAGGGTACACGGAGCGGCCCGCGCGCTCTGCGCGCCGACGTGAACCTACCGCTCGCGAATGGACGCGACAGCGCCGGCCGGACCCGTCGAGAAGGTCAGCCACGCAATCGCGCGCGACACCGCGTCATCGGGATTGGTGACCACCTCGTCCGGCGGAATTATGTCGCCATACGCGCGACGCGTGCGGTCCGCCATCGTCGACGCCGTGATCACCAGGCGCGCCGTATCGCTCAACCAGTAGGTGGCATTCCCGGTTGACAGCCCGCACGTCGCCGTTCCAAACGATCGCGTGTTGGGGCGCTCGCGAAACGCGACAGCGACCCCCTCGCCGGCACTGAGCACCCACCCATCCGTGAGCACGGCCACGCGCGGATTGGGATGTTTGAGGCGATAGACCGACGAGACCTGGTGCAACGGCGTGTCCGCGTGCGCACTCATCCCGTCGCGATACGAGAAGGGCGTAAAGGCACTGTCGGCATCGAGGAAGTATCCGACCACCCCTTCCCCGAGAATCGGGCCGATCCCCGCAATCATGGGATACATATTGCCGCCGGAGTTCCCGCGCAGATCCACAATCCAGCCAACGATCCCGTCGCGATCGGCCACGCGGATGCTGTCGTGGAGCTGCTGCGCGTACAGCGTGGCTTCAGCGGGCGAGCCTGCGAACTGCCGCACGCGCACGTAGCCGATGTTCGGCGTGCCGGGGCGTCGGATCGTCGGCGCATCACACGATCGGTTCGGCGCGGCAACGGGGCTGCCGCGCAGCGGGAGGTACAAACTGTGTCCATCGCCAAGCAGCGCGAGCGCACGGCGAATGCCCGGGACGGTTTCGCTGATGGTCTGGGCCGGGCCGGCCGCCGCCACAACCTCCACCCGAAACGCCGTCCAGTCGATCATGCGCCGCTTGACGGAGTGGCGCTGCAGCAGCGTGACCACTTCCTCGAGATAGGCGGCGGCGACCGAACTAATGGCTGAGGGCACCGGCGCGGTCGGCGCGGGCTCGCGACCCGCGCACGCGATGAGCGTGAGCGCCAGTGCGATGAGGCCATGGGGCGTGCGCAGGGACGGGAAGCGAGGCATTATCAATGGCGTGGAGGTGTCTCCTGCACATTACGACGGCGTCGGTGCGCCGGCAATCTGCTTCTTCGAAGGAGCGTTCGCCTGCAGGTACGCGCGAAGCCCCCGCAACCTCCCGCGGCCCGCCACCACCCGTGATGAGCCGATCTGCCTGACTTCCGTGTGTTTCCAGTGGCGAGGTGCGTGTTGCACCATCGGCCAACTTCACTCCTGGAACCCGGAAGGCGTATGACTCGGAATTCTCGAATTTTTGGCGTGCTTGCCGCAGCGATCAGCATCGCGGCGGCTCATCCTGCAGATGCACAGCTCACGACAGTCCGCGTGCGTGTAACAAACCGGGCACCGGCCAATGGGACCGCGCTGACCCCTGTCTGGGTTGGCTTGCATGATGGTACGTTTCGCACCTTCACTCCAGGTATGCCGAGCTCCGCAGCGCTCGAAAGACTCGCCGAGGACGGTCCCACGTCGCCGATCAGTGCCCTCTTCAACAACAGTGGCTTCTCGGCGCAGGCAACCTTGGGCAGTGCACCGCTGCTGTCCGGACAAAGCGCCGAGTACACGTTTCTTCTGGACCCGAACGATCCGAAAAATCGTTACCTGAATTACGCGAGCATGGTGCTGCCGAGTAATGACGCATTCATCGGGAACGCCAACCCGCTGGCCTTCGCATTGCTCGGTAGCAATGGCCAGTTCCGTTCGTTCTCGTTCAACGTGCTGGGCAGCAATGTCTGGGATGCCGGAACCGAGATAAATGACGAAGGGGCAAGCAGCACCGCTTTCTTCGGACAGTCCATGCCGAACACCGGGATGACGGAGAATGGGGTGGTGACGCAGCACCCAGGATTCATTTCAGGCGGCCGCATTCTTTCCTCCTCACAGTTTGCGAATGCCGATTTCACACAGGATGGATATCAGGTGGCTCAATTCGAGATCGCCGTCGTTCCCGAGCCGAGCACGTACTTGCTGATGGGCACCGGGCTGCTGGGGCTGTGGGTGGTCTCCGCGCGTCGGAAACGCGCGAATCACGCGTAACTGCACTGAAATCCGGTGCTGGGCCGACTTCTTCTCGCACTGCTCGTGTGGACGACACCGTCACCGGGCGTACTGCTCGACCTACAGGGGGCGCAACCTGGACCCGCCCTTCCTGCGGGTTGGGCCGTACGCCCGGTTCGGGGCTCGCGCGCACCCACATCGACAGTGCGTGACTCGAGCGGAGAGCGGTTTCTGCGGCTCGAGGGCCGCGGAACCGCCGCCTGGTTCGTCCGTGCGCTCGAGCCCGCCGAGAGTCCGAAGCGCGGGCAATTGACATGGCGCTGGCGAGTGCCACTTGCCCCGATCGGCGCCGATGTGCGAGTTCGAGCTCGGGACGACGCCGCACTCCGTATTTTTGTCGTGTTCGATCATCGCGGCCTCATCTCGCGCGTGCCGCGCACGATCTTTTACACGGTCACAGACTCGTCCCTGTCGGGGTATCAGGCGAGGAGCAAACAGTCCGGCGACCTCATGATCGTCGGCATCAACGCCGCGGCGCCGGGCATGGGATGGAACCGAACGACGCGCGATCCGCTATCTGATTATCGCGCGTTCTGGCGCGCCGAGCCACCGCGCATTCTGGCCGTCGGCATCATGCAGGATGCCGAGCAGACCAATAGCGCGGTGATCGCAGACATCGAATCACTTACTTGGAGCGAACCTGATAATGTACGGTAAACGACTGATCATCCCGATCGCGTCGCTGGCGCTGATGGTCGTAGCGGCATGCAATGGCGCTACGCCTCCCACCGCCGCCGACGCCGTAGCCGTGCAACCGGGCGGTCCAATCGTGCCGGGAACGGGTGTGACCGCCAACTTTGTGCGAACCGGCTACGCCGTCACGGGGATGGTGACGCTCTCCATCAGGAACGATACGGCGCAACTCGATTTTTCCGCGGACTTCAACATTGCGTCAACCCCCGGTCCGTTTGTGTACCTGAACACGTCCAGCAATGCGAATCAGGGGACGCCACTGCGCATTGGGGCACTCCGCTCCAGAACAGGCGCCCAGCGCTACACCTTCCTCGTACCGCAAGGCGTTCGTTACACGAAAGTGCTGATCTGGTGTGATCCCTTCAATATCGGGATGGCGGAAGCGACTCTGCCGTAGTGGTGTGAGTACATTCAGGAGCGTGCACAACCGCCAATCGCGCGAACGTTGGCTGATACCTGCTGGGCCACCGGGTGGCCGCCGCAGGCATCGTGTCTGCGGTCGCCCGAGAGCAGGGCATCGAAGTGCGCACCAGGCAGGCCACGCCCCGACGTACTTCGCATTGGATTGGATGACTGACGCTTCCTCGCACGACGACGAACCGATTACGGGTCTGCTGCAGCGTTGGTCTGCGGGAGATGTAGGCGCCGGACAACGGGCCTTTGCCCTCGTGTATGACGAACTGCGCCGCATCGCGCGGCGGCTGCGTCGCTCCGGGCAAAGCGATGAGACGCTTGACACCACGGCGCTGGTTCACGAGGTCTACCTGCGGTTCAGTGGAACGAGCGGGTTCGTGGCGAATGACCGCGCGCACTTTCTGGCAATCGCGGCGCGGGTGAGTCGGCAAGTCCTCAGCAATTACGCGCGCGCGCGGCTGACGGCCAAACGCGGCGCCGGCCGCGACCCGGTGTCGCTCGGTGCCTTGGACCGTGCCGGACCGCTGGCGACGGACGAAAACGAACAGCGTTTGCTTAGCCGCCTCTGGGAACTGGATGACGCGCTGCAGCGCCTGCAGGCCATTCATCCGCGACCGTGCCGTGTAATCGAATGTCGCTTCTTCGGCGGGATGTCGATCCCGGAAACCGCCATCGCACTCAGCGTGTCGGCGGCCACCGTCAAGCGAGACTGGGAGCTGGCACAGGCCTGGCTCCACAACGCGCTGCGTGGGGCCGAGATAACGGATGGCCGATAGCACCGTCGACACTGCGGCCGCGCACTGGGAGCGGATGTCCGTGCTGTTCGAAACCGCACGGTCCATTCCGCCGTCGGAACGCGCCGATTTCCTCGAGTCTGCCTGCGGAGCCGATACCTCCCTGCGCCGCCAGCTCGACGCCTTGTTGACGGCGGCACCGTCGGCGCCGGAATTCTTCGACGCGCTGTCGCGTGACGTGGTCGCGACGACGCTGGGCATGGCATTGCTCTCCGACCTGGCGCCACCCGAGATGGCGGCAACCGCACGGGAGGCGCCGGTGCCCGCATTCGTGCGCCACTACGCCGTCCGCGAGCTCATCGGCGCCGGCGGCATGGGTGTTGTGTACCGTGGCCGCGATACGCTCCTCGACCGCGACGTGGCGCTGAAATTCGTTTCATCCGAGCGATTGGTCGCACGAGACGCAAAGCGACACCTTATTCGGGAAGCGCAAGCCGTATCGCAGCTCGACAGCCCGCATGTGTGCACCGTGCATGCCGTGGAATCGTTGCCTGATGGCGGAATTTGTGTCGTGATGGCGTACTGCGCCGGCGGAACGCTGCGCGAGCAACTGCAGACCGGTCCGCTGCCGATCACTCGCGCGCTGGACATTGCGACGCAACTGGCCCGCGGCCTCGCGGTGGCTCATCGTGAAGGCTTGGTGCACCGTGACCTGAAACCCGCCAATATCGGATTCACCGATGGGGGTGCGGCGCGCATTCTCGATTTCGGCGTGGCGTCGCGCGTCGATGCCGGCGGAGGGGTCGGCGCGTCGATGATGTACGGCACGATTCCGTACATGGCGCCGGAGTTGCTGCGAGGCCAGGTCGCTGCTCCCACGGCCGATGTGTGGGCACTCGGCATTATGCTCTTCGAAATGCTGACTGGACGCCGACCCGTCCAGGGCGCCTCCGAAGCCGAGCTGATTGCCGCCATTCTGGGGATGACGGCCCACGCCGTGCCGTTCGCCGCTGACGCAAAGATCCCCGTGTCGGTGCAGACGCTGATTGCGGATATGCTTGCACCCGCGCCTGCACGTCGTCTCGCCAACGGTGAACAAGTATTGGAACGACTGTTGTCACTGACGCCGGAGACACCCGTCCCATCGGTCGCCAGTGTGACCGTGTTGTCGCCGGTCGAGGGTGCGCCGCGGCGCTGGCGTTTGGCGACGGCCGTGATGGTAGTGACGGTTGGTGTGGCGGGCGTAGTGTTCGCACGATCGCGCGCCGAATCGCCCGTGCCAATGCAGACGGTGGAAATCGCGCGCAGCGCCGCACCGCGTCCGACAGTTGCCGTGCTGCCATTCTCCGTTCGTGGGGGACCCGACATCGCCTACCTCGAAGCCGGCATGGTGGATCTCCTGACGCCAGCGTTCGACGCCACCGGCCTGCTCCACGGCATCGATCCGAATGTGGTGCTGTCGGTGCGAGCCGCTCAAGGTGCGCAGACGCTCGACTCCGCCCTGGCGCTCGCCGCGGCGAAACAATTGGGTGCTGCGCGGTATGTCGTCGGCAGCGTGGTGAGAACAGGCACGGCGTTGACCATTCGGGCGACGCTCTATCGTTCTGACGGGTCGGAGTCGGGACGTGCGCAACTGGCCGCAGCGACCGCCGACTCGTTGCCGGGGGTGATCAGTGCGGTCGTCCAGCGCCTCGTTGCATCCGAACTCAACGCGCCGGGCGACACGCTGGGAGCCGTTGCGGCCGCCACGACCTCATCCGCGCGCGCGCTTCGCGCCTATCTGGACGGGGAGCGCGAGCTGCGCGACGCCCGACCCGCCGCCGCCGTCGACTACTTTCGACGCGCCGTGGCGGAAGATTCGACGTTTGCGCTGGCGTGGTACAAGCTGGCGCGCGCGGCGAAATGGAGCGACGTGGATGCGCTGAACGCCGTGGCAACCGCGCGCGCGTTCGCGCTGGTCCACACGCTGCCGAATCGCACGCAGGCCATTGTCGGTGCCTACTACAACTTGCGACTGGGCAGTCCCGCCGCCGCCGAGCGTGCGCTGCATCGCATTGTCACGGACTACCCCACCGATGTGGATGCGTGGATGTTGCTCGGCGAAGCGCGATTCGACCATGGCCCGTTTCACGGTCGACCACGCGAGGACGCGGATACGGCGTTTCGTAGCGTGATGATGTTGGATCCACGCAACCGTGAAGTGACGGTGTACGCGATGGAACTCGCTGCGCGCGCCAACCGGGTGGGCGCACTGGATACGCTTTTTAACATGTATTTCTCGCCGAACAGCGCTGGTGAGCAGCCCGGCATTCGACAGACGTACCTGGCACTTCACTCGCGCCGGGTTTCGGGCAGCGCGGCCGAAGCGCGCATTGACGACGTCGCCACTGCGCAGATCGCTCTGCGACGCGTAGGGTCGGCGCCGAGTGATGCCATTGCCGCGCGCCAGTTCGCAGAGCGCCTGATTCAGCCAGCGAATGCCGTGCGCGTCCGCGCCGAGGGACTGTATGCGCTTGCGACGCTCGATGCCGCCGCGGGCAACGTGACCGGAGCCGCCGACTCGTGGCGGAATGCGGAACAGTTGGATCGATCAACGACGCTGGTGTACCGCGCACTGACCGCCCTCTCGCCGGTCGGGACCACCTCTGCGGACAGCCTGCGCGCGCTGCGCGCGGCGTTAATGCAAAGCACGACAGTCGGCGTTGCGTCCGGTATCGGTGAAGCGGACCACGAGGCAATCCGTGCGTATCTCCTCGCGCTGATCAGTGTTCGTCTCGGTGATGACCCAGGCGCGCTGCGACAAGCGCGCGCGCTCGAGCTGCTTCGTGGTCGGACCCGCGTTGCCGACGCGCTACGTTCTGCTGTCGTCGCGCACCGGGAACTGGCCCGTGGTGATACCGTCGCGGCCATTCGCGCATTCGAGGCGGCAATGCTCGACATCCCTGCGAGCGTTCGCACGCAGTCGCCCGTGTTTGAGCAGCACGTAGAACGTTATGCCTTGGCGCGGACCCTCGAACGTCGCGAGCTGCGCGATGCCGCTCGCCGGTGGTATGCCGCTCTGCTCGACGGTGGCGGCGTGAACAGCGCTCCTTATGCCGCCGCAGCGCGCGACGGGCTTCGAAGGTCGTGACTTGAACGCATGACCTGAACGCATGACCTGAACGCATGACCTGAACGCATGACCTGAACGCCGGGCTGCGGCGCGTGGGCGGCTCGTCAACCGCGGGCTGCGAGATCCCGATCTGGCGCCATGCGATACAAATCACGCGTAGCGGCGAAGGGACGATCATCGAACACGTGTACCAGTGCACCACGACGCATGAGCACTTCGCCCACAAGCAGGGCATCCTGACGAGCCAGTCGAAACTGTGTCTCGATCCACGCAGTCAGGCGATCGCCGCGGCATACCGCATCAAACCGCAGCAGGCCTTGAGAGGCAGCGCCGAACAGTGGACGAGTGCTACGGCGCAAGCGTTCAACCACCAGCGACGAGTCGGGAAGCCGGTGCGAGTGAGCATGCTGATCAAACAGTGACGGCCGGACATGAAAGAACAAGTGCTCATCCTTGAAGTCATGTTCCTCCATCACGTGCTCAATCTGCCCCAAGGCAGTCAGCCGCTCGCCAACACGCACGGCACGTTCGCGTGTGACGCCCAGATGCTCCTGCAGCCAGGTCACCGCGTCCGACGCCACGAAGCAGCGCGGGTATCGTCGCAGATGGTACCACCGGTTGCGAATGGCCACCCCATCGGGTCCTTGCATGGCAAACACGAGGCCATCCAGTGACACCGGCGTGTGTTGTTCCCCGACTATCCGAGCGGGCGCGGCCAACCGTGAGAATTCGTCCAGGGGCATGGGTCTGCCGTGCAGGAAGCCCTGAATGCACTGCACCCCACGCTGGGCGAGGTAGCGATGCTGCGCCTCAGTCTCCACCCCCTCGGCAATCAAGGGAAGGCCAATGCCATGAGCCATCGTGATAATTGCGTCCAGCACGGGACGTGAGGCACCGTCCTCCCCAATACTCTGCACGAACGCACGATCGATCTTGAGCTTGTCGGCGGGCACGCGCTCCAACAATGACAAACTGCTGTGACCTGTACCGAAATCATCGATCGCAATACGAAACCCGGCGGCGCGCAAGGCATGTAGCGTGTCGACGGCGGCGTCTTCCACCAAGTCGCGCTCGGTCACCTCAAGCAACACCTGGTGACGCGGCAACGACTCGTCGTCGAATACCCGGATCAGTCGATCAAGCAGCCCGGGGTCGGTAAGCTCGCGTGGCGTGATATTGAACGAGATGTACATGTCGGGCTTTTGGTAAACCGCAGACGCGAGGCGATCGCGCGCCTTCGCCATGACAATCTCGGACATCGTCCGGATAAGGTCCGTCGCCTCGGCCAACGCGATGAACTCCGACGGCGGCAGGATGCCCCTGGCGGGATGCGCCCAGCGCATGAGCACTTCGCCGCCGACAATCTCGCGGGTGTCCGCGCGCACGATGGGCTGAATCCACGGCTCGAACCGTCTCTTGCGTACCGCACGCCGCATGCGATGCTCAGCGCTGACGCGGCGAAACACCGCCGTATGCAGCGACAGACGCGCGATCAACAGGCCGAAAATCGCGATCAGCAGTAGCCAGGCCCAGTCCCGTTGTACGCCTCCGGGGATGGACATGACATCCAGTCGCGTGGTCCACCACATCCCGTCAGGGAGCACCGTCTGCAACTCCAGACTTCCCCTACGGGATTGCGCCGCGATCGGCACGATCGCGTGCATCCATTGAAAACGACTGCTCGGAACGGACGTGTCCAGCACGCTGGACACGTCGCTGGCCAGTTCGGCGATTACGTCGTACGCGGCGGCCGGGTACACCACGTGCAGCGAACGCACGGTGCCAGGCCCGGATACCACCAGCAATGGCACCAGCGGTGACTGAGTCAAGACAGGCAACCACGCGCCGGAACCCAGAGGGCCACACACCGCTTCGTCGCCACGAAAACGCACGAAGAAGCGTCGGGCATCAGGCGCCGACAGGCTGTGACTCACCAGCGCGCGCACCGTGGCGGTGTCACACCGCGGGGTGATCTGCGTCTGCAGCGCTGTGACCTCGGCGCGCGTGCGCGTGAGCGCCAGCGAAAGGTGTGTGTGTCGCTGCGCGTGGTCCCGGACGGCGGCGCGCCATTCGATGGGGATGCGGACCGCCGCCCACAACAGTGCCGACCCCAGCAACACGGATGCGACCAGTCCCACGCGCGCCCGACGCCGGGGGCGAGCCTGCAAATCCGACCAGATGTCGGCAACGTTTCCAGGGACGGTCAGTGGCATCACCCGGAGTATCGGTTAACACGCGGCGATGCTGAATCGCACGTGATGACACACCCTTCATGAAGGCGCGTCCGCGCGCCTGACTCCGTCCACGCGTTACCGCGCGCCGCGAATGTTCAGCGACCAGTCGTAGTCGGTATCCACCCAGCGAAAATCACCGGTCAGCAACAATGCCCGCGCCGGCCCTTCGGGCAGGTAGCGCGCCCAGAACGCACCCACGCCGGCGAGGGTCCCGCCAAAGTCCGCGCGATACCACGTGAAGATTGGAGAACCGTGGACGGTCCGCGCGGCGACATCCACGCGATTCTTCGCCGACTGCGCGAGGAACCGTCGGGACTGGTCGTCCAACTGCACCTCCAGTCGACTGCCCACGAATGCCTCGCCCCGAAGAGGCGGACAGCCTTTCGCGGCGCACACCAAGGCCACGTGGATGCGGGGATCGGCATAGGTGGGCCGAATGATGGTGTGCTCCACGTCGTCAAGTGTCAGCGTGCGTCCGCCAGCCTTGACGATGGGCTCCGCCCATGGGCTCTTTACCGGGATGCCGAATCGTTTGTTGATGTCGCGGATGGAATTGCGCGGCTTTCGACTGGTGATGAGATGGATGGTGTACGCGTTGTACACGTTAATCCAATACGCCAGTTGGTCGGCCCGCGGCATCCGCGTGGGCTGTGCCGCAGCGAGCGTCGCCAGATACGCCGTGAACTCGGCCGATTGGCCAAACGCATGGTAGTCCACCAATCCGTCGGTCACCCACTCGCGCAGCATGCGGTCGAAGGGGGTGTGATCAACGACGGCCGCGTCGCTCGTCGCGACAACGGCGGCCGACTGCGCCGACAGCGCGAGCGGTCGGGCCGCGCCGAATGCACTCAGGGCGAGTGCCGCCGTCATCCACCCGAGGCGTTTTGCGAGGGCCGGCAGGAACGAGAGCGCGACCAGCAGCGCGCCGGCAAACAGAACGCGCAGCAGTGCGGCCTCGCGTGCACCGTCGACACCCGCCAACAGCGCATCGGCGAAGTACGTGTACACGGCGGTACCGGGAATAATGCCCAGGGCCGTGGCGGCGACATACGTCGCTGGCCGCACGCCCGCGAGTCCGGCGCCGAAGTTGAGCGCGTTGAACGGCACCACCGGCAGCAGGCGCAGTCGCAGCAGCGATCCAAACGCCTGCTCGCCGGCGAGTGCATTCAAGGCACTCGCGCGTGTGCCCAGCAGTGAACGGACCGCATCATGTCCCAGCATACGGGCAATCAGAAAGGCGCCAGTCGCGCCCAGTACGGCACCGATCCAATTGGCCAGCGTGCCCCACCATGGCCCGAACAGCGCGCCACCGGCCAGGGTGAGCGGTGTGGCGGGGAGTCCCAGCGATGCCATCACGGCATACGCGAGCACGAACACCGGCCCCGCCCACGCCAGCGTGCGCGCCGCACGAATCAGCGCGGGCAGCCGGTCAACCTGCAGCACGTCCAGCACACCGGTCGCGCGCGCGACGAACCAGGCACCAACGAGAACAAGCACCAGCAAGGTGAGACGGAACAGGGGCGCGCGGAGTATGGCAGAGGTCATGGCAAAGGGAATGTTTGAAGCGATGCCCTGCGCGACGTGCGCAAGGTGACGACGATACCGGTGAGAAACGTCAGAGGAATGCCATACATGGCCCACGGCCAGGTGTAGCCGCCGGCCTCGCCGATGACCACGAAACAGCCAATGCCCCATGCCACACCGACGCCCATGCTGGCCCACGCGGCGGCGGTAGTGACGCGCGGCCAATGGAAACCCGCGAGCAGCGCAAACGACAACGCGGCAATCGGGATGTTGGCGAGGATGAGCCGGTCGAGAATGCGATCGACCAGCACCGTGGCGCCCAGCCAGCTGGTTCCGGCCAGCAATAGCAGCAGGCCGCGCTGCGCCCGGACCGTCCGCAGCGTGTCGAAGCCGAAGTCGGTGGCCAGCATGGTCGCCATCGCGCTCCACACCCCCGCCAGCGTCGTCAGCGCCGCCCCGAACAGCACGGCCAGGCCAAGCCCGCGCACCCCATTGGGGAGCCACCGCAGGATCATCGTCGGCACGGCCAGCTGCGGGTCGGCCAGCGTCGGTTGATCGACCCGAAGAAACGCGGCGGCCAGCACCACCGTGGCGTACAACAGGAACACCAACGTGGCGCTGATCGCCACCGCACGCACCGCGACGCGCGTGCTGCGGGCCGCAAAAATTTTCTGCCCATACCACGGGGCCGCGATGTAAGTGAAGCACGTCAGCACCATCAGCGACACGACGAATCGCAGCGGCAGCACCGGATCGCGCCATTGCGCGACGGGATCGAACGAGCGCTGCGTCTCGCTGAACACGGTGGCCAGGCCGCCGCGCGCTGTCGACGCATCATGGCCGAACCAGAGCAAGAGCGGCAGCAGGATCACCGTGGCCACGAAGCCAACCATGTCGGCTCTCACGACCGAGAGGAGGCCACCCGGCAGGACGGCAGCGACCACCACCAGCGTGAGGCCGAGGGCCAGCAGGGGCAATGGCAGGGCCGCCGGCGCGAAGGGTGCGACAAGCAACGCCAGCGACTTCACGTACGTGGACGTGAAGCCAATCATGGCCAGCAGCAGCAGCACCGACGCGGTACGCCCCACCGCAAGCGAATACCGCGCCGTAAACAGTTCGGCTACGGACAGTCCATCGAATTCTTTCCACGCGCGGGCCACGGTGACGGTATAAAACGTGAGCCCCACCAGAAATACGGACGGGAGGGCCAGTGCCATGGGACCTGACGTGTATCCGGCCGCGGCGAAGGCCATGAGCGTGCTGGTATTGAATTCCGTCATCACCAACGTCGCGACCAGCGGCCACAACCCGAGATCACGCGAGGCGACGGTAAAGGCCGACGACGACGTCGTGCGACGCCAGCCCACTGCGGCCAGCGTCAACACAAGCAGGAAGAAGGCGAACAGGTCCAGACCGGTAACGGGCATTGCGGCGGGAAGTAAGGAAACCGAGTCGGGAACCCCGGGAACTTGAGAGGACGCGACGGTCTTACTACCGCAATCCAACCTGTCCCGTTCACCTCAGCAAGACCGCGCTCGCATGATTGGTTTCATCACCCGACATCTACACTGTGCTCGCCGGCTGACTGCACTGCTGGTGGCGCTGACGTTCATGGCCTCGCCGGTGGCGCAGGCACAAGGGCGCGCCCGGACCGATTCGATTGCCGCCGACTCGGTGGCGCGCGCTCGCCGATCACTGCTCGACTCCGTACGAGTCACTGCCGCAGAACCTCGTGCCTTGCTGAATAGGCGATCGGCGACCCTCGGCGGGTCGATCGAGGCACGTGAGATCACCGCCTTGCCGACCGATGCGCGGGATCCCATCAGCTTGCTGTACAACATTCCCGGCATTACGCCCGCGACGGGGTTTTTCGGCGACGCGCCGCGCCTGTCCTTCAATGGTGGCAATTCGCTCTACTCCCAATACCTGCTGGATGGCCTTGACAACAACGAAGGGTTCCTTGGCGGACCGCGCGTGGAGGTGCCGCTCGGCGCCATTGCACGCATGGACGCGCTCGTGAACAGCTACTCCACCGCCTACGGCCGGAGTCCCGACGGGGTCGTGAACGTGACGTCCCTGCCCGGCGCCGGCAGGTCAAGCGGGGATCTGTACGTGTATCAGCGACCTGGTCGCCCGCTGGACGCCCGCGTGCCCGTCACCTTTGGTGCCGAACCGCAAGCGTTGGAACGACGCCAGCAGGGGTTCGAGCGCCTGCAACTCGGCGGCTCGTATCGCGCGCCGCTGCCGACCGGGCGCACCTTCATAGCGTCCGCCCTCGAGTACACGCGGGAACAGGAAGATCGCATCGGGTCGACGGCACTGGCGCAGTTTCTGGGCACGGAGACACGTCAGACCTGGAAAGGCTTCGCGCGACTCGACCATGGATGGAGCCCCACGCAGTCGACAACGATCCGTCTGGCCGCGAGCGCCGTGGACCGCGCAGGCAACGGCAGCGGCGTGGTGACACCGGAAGCCGACATCAGCACACGACGCGTTGGCAGCCTGAGTGCGGTGACGCACCAATCGACCCGCAGCGACGGGCGCGGCTCCAATACGGTGTCGCTCCAGCTTGGCACATACCATTGGTACTTTCCGCCGGTTCGCAGCGACTTCTCGCGGCCACAGGTCACGGTGGTCACGCCCGATCGTGCCGTGCAGGCCGTCGTGGGCTCAAGCAACTTCGTGTTCGACGAACGGGAACGGCAACTACAGCTGCGCGATGTGTTCGAACGCGACATCACGACCACTCATCGTCTTCGCGGCGGGGCAGACGTCATTCACGGCCGGTTCACGCTGGCCGCCGCCAGTACGAATCCGAACGGAGCGTACGTCGTGGTGAACGACGGGAACATTGTGGCGCCGTCCACACGGCCCCTGTCGATCACCGATATCCCGGCAAACGTGCGTGTGCTGTCCTACACGGTCGATGCACGACCGCAGCAGGTCAACCTGAACCAGACCCTGTACGGCGCGTTTCTCGAGGACGTGTGGACACCGACGCCGCGTCTGCTGGTGACGACCGGTGTTCGGTGGGACTATGACGACCTCACCTCACGCGGCGAGAGTGACCCCGACCTCGACAACATTCAACCACGTCTGAGCGCCACGTGGCAGCGCAGCACGCGCGACGTCGTGCGTGGCGGCGTGGGGCGGTACGCTGGCCGTTTTCCCTATGCCATCTACTCCGACGCCATCCAGCTCGGGGAGTCAGGCAACGCGGTGCTGACCTACGAAGGCAGTGCCGCACCGGCGCTCGGCGCCGGAAAGCTGCCCGCGCAGATTGGCGCGTCTGAGATTCAGTCGGTTCCACGTGAGATCTTTCGTACCTTCGCGTTGGGGCTGGAGCAACCGATGACGTGGCAGGCCACACTTGGATATCAGCGTCAGATTGGCACGCGGTGGGCGGCCAGCGCCGACTTTGTGTGGAGCGATACGCGCAACCTGCCCTGGTTGGCTGACCTCAATCCAATCGCGACGCGACTGACTGCGGCCGATACGACCCCCCTCACGTGCGCCAGTGCGTTCAGCTGCCCGGGTGATTCGAGTCGACCGATTGCTCCCGGTACGGCAGGCACCCGACGCGTCAGTACGTCGCAGTCCGGTGGACAGGCGCGTTACACCGCGCTGTACGTCTCCGTTCGTCGCGCCATGTCGGCGCGCTGGACCATGGACGGCAACTGGGTCTGGTCACACGCGCAGAACAACACCGAGGACATCAACTTTTCGGCCACGCAGGGTAATTGTTTCTCCACCAATCGCGTTGACGCCGTCACCGGCGCTCCGTGTACGAGTGACGAGTGGGCCGACGCCAATAACGATCGACGACACCGCTTCACGCTGCGCAGCCTCGCTACGCCGACCCCGTCATTTTCCGTGGGTGCTGTGGTCGAGGCGCAGACCGGTGTGCCGGCCAATCGCCTGGCCGGACGTATTGCCAACGACGGCAGCATCGCCCGCTTCGATCTGCTGGGCAGCGGACCAATTCGCGGCAACGGCTTCATCGGCAATGCCGATCGCTTTCCCGGGGTTGACCGCAACGCGGAGCGCTTGCCGGGCAGTGTGACCGTCGCCATGAGCGTGGTCGCCCGACCACTGCGCGCGCGGCTGCCTGGAGCAGAACTTCGATTCGATGTGTTTAACCTGCTGAATACCTTGGTGTGGGGTGGCTACGCCAACGGCACCGGCGGTGGCGGGAGCCGCACCCAGTTTGGACGGCCCGGTGAGTCGCTTCAACTGTTTGCCGCTGCGCCACCGCGTCAATTTCAACTCTCCCTGCGATACGCGTTCGGCGCGACCGCGTCATCCACTCCGTGACCCCTGCGCATGATCGACGAGCCCTTTCGGCGGTGGATGTCCCATCACGCGGCCGCTCCCGTCCCCGTGCTCCATCGGATCGGCGTCAGTCCGAACGGGTTGTCGTGGTTGGGCCTGGGCCTCGCGCTGATCGCATCCGTCACGGTGGCCACCGGCGCGCCAGTACCGGGCGTCGGGCTCTGGTTACTCAGCCGGCTGGCCGACGCGTACGATGGCATGCTGGCCCGACATCTGGGAGCGACGACGTTGTTCGGAGGATACCTCGACCTGACCTTCGACATGCTGGCCTATTCGGCGATGGCCTGCGCGTTTGCCTACGTGATGCCAGCAGAACGCATGTTGTGGCTTTTCGTGCTGACGGGTTACGTGCTGGCGGTGACAACAACGCTGGCCCTCTCGTCGCTGGCCGAGCGTGCCAACCGGCAGCTTGGCGGCGATCGATCAATTCAATTCACCGCGGGCCTCGCCGAAGCCGGCGAAACGAGCATCGTGTATGTGCTGCTGGCAGTGCTGCCGTCGCAGAGTCGCATCATCCTCGTTGTCTGGGTTGCCTTGCTGGCCGCCACGATGATCCAGCGCACATGGCTGGCACATCGTATCTTGCGGGCATGACCGACACGAAAGAAACCACGCCGTTGTTCGAGGAAACGACAATGCGCTGGCTTCCGGATGTCATGCGCTTTGCCATGTCATTGACCCGGGATGTGTCCGATGCCGAGGACCTCGTCCAGGATACGTACCTCATCGCGCAGCAGTCGTGGCATCAGTTCCAGGCCGATTCCGATTCGAAGGCCTGGCTGTTCACCATTGCACGGCATCGCTTCTTCCGCCTGAGCGAGCGGGCGGCGCGTCAGGTTCCCACCGAGGCCGCCGAGCTTGAATCGTTGGCCACGGCGGCGTTCACCATGCAACATGGCACCAGCGTTGCGGACGCGTTCGAGCGCGAGGAAATCCGCCTGGTGATTCGCCGAAGCATGTACGGCCTGCCGGCTGTTTACCGCGAGGCGGCGATCCTTGTGGATTGGCACGACCTCTCGTACGAGTCCGCCGCCCGCATTCTCGACGTGCCGATCGGCACGGTGCGGTCACGACTGTTTCGCGCCCGTCGGCTCCTGCAGGAGGAACTGACCGCCTGCGCCGAAGAATACGGACTTGGCCCCCATCCAAAGGCGTCCACTCCATCGCCATCGTCATCCGCGTCATGAACCACGATACCGGAAACGGAAACCCGATGGACGCGATGGACGCGATGCTCGACTGCGAATCCGTGATGCGTCAGCTCTGGGACTTTCTCGACCAGCAACTGACGCCCGAGACCATGCAGGCCATTGAGCAACACCTCGATGAATGCCACCGTTGCCGACCGCAGGCCGAGTTCCGTCGGGCGTTCGAGCGTGCGGTATCGAGCGCCCGTGAGGAGGCCGGCAATACGGATGCCCTGCGGGACCGCATCCGCCTCGCCCTGCACAGCGCCGATCGGCCGACCGGCTAAGGCGCCGAACCCATGCGCGCTGCGGATGGTCTCGTGGGGAGCAGACTTCCGGCCGCGCTGCTTGTGCTTGGCGGCCTGCTGCTGTGGGAGACATTACAGCCATTCCTGCCGCTCTTCAGGCAGGGGACTGGCACTCCCTGGCAGCGTTTGCGCCACGGCACGGGCAACGTCGCGTTCGGATTGCTGAATGCACTCGTCATACGGTTCGGCTTTCTGGGCGTCTGGATGGCGAGTATGGAGTGGAGTCAGGCGCATCACTTCGGTGTGCTGCGGTGGATTGGCGCCTCCGAGTGGATGCGCTGGACGCTTGCGATCCTTCTGCTCGATTTCTGGACGTATACCTGGCATCGCCTCAACCACACGATCCCGCTGCTGTGGCGATTTCATCACCTCCATCACTCGGACCGCCAGATGGATGTCACAACGGCCAGTCGCTTCCATCTTGGTGAGATCGTGCTCTCGTCGCTGGCGCGCGTGCCGTTGCTGGCCCTGCTTGGTTGCGACCTCAACCACCTGGCCCTCTACGAAATTCTGCTCCTTGCGGTCGTGCAATTCCATCACGCCAACATTGCCCTGCCCAATTCCATCGATCGCCTGCTGCGCACCGTGATTGTGACGCCTCACCTCCACAAAGTGCACCACTCCGTCGTGCTTGCCGAGCAGAACTCGAATTTCAGCTCGCTGTTCAGCTGGTGGGACCGGGCGGCGCGAACCCTCCGGCTTGCGCGCGACCTCTCGGTGATCACGTTCGGCGTGCAGGAACCTGTGCAGGAACCACCGAGGCGTCGTTGACCGTTGCCGCCCCCACCTTTGCTCTTGCCGATGAACCCGCACGACGCTCCGCCAGCAAACTGGCCGTCTGACATTCCACTCCGTCCGTTCGACGACGCCAATGCCCAGCTGCTGCGTACGGTCGCACCGGCCAACTGGCCCTCGCCGACCCCGCAGGATCGGTATCACCTCGTCGTGATTGGTGCCGGCACCGCCGGTCTTGTCAGCGCCGCAATCGCCGCCGGCCTTGGTGCACGTGTCGCCCTCATCGAGCGACACATGTTCGGTGGCGATTGCCTGAACTTCGGCTGCGTACCATCCAAGGCCGTTATTCGCGCGGCACGCGCCTGGCACGACGCCCGCATGGCGGCGCAGCGATTCGGTGGTCCACCCACCAGTGGCGACGGTGATTTCGGCGCCGTCATGGCTCGGCTGCGTCGACTGCGCGCCGACCTGAGTCATGTGGATGGCGTTGAACGTTTCCGTTCGCTTGGCATCGACGTGTTTCTTGGTCAGGCCTCCTTCGCGAGTCCCGATGTCATTCGCGTCGGCGCTGCCGCGCTGCGTTTCCGGCGTGCGATCATCGCGACGGGCGCACGCGCCGCGCGGCCACCCATTCCCGGCCTTGCCGATACTCCGTACGACACCAACGAATCGATCTTTTCGATCACCGAGCGTCCACAACGACTCATCGTGATCGGTGGCGGACCGATCGGCACCGAGCTCGCACAATCGTTTGCGCGGTTCGGGACCAGCGTGACAGTCGTACATGCCGACGCACATGTGCTGCCGCGCGAGGACCCGGACGCGGCGGCATTGGTTGCCGACGCGCTCCGGGCGGACGGTGTGCAACTGGTCAACGGTGCGCGTGTTGAGCGTGTCTCACACGATGGACAACAATTCACCGTCCACGTTGCGGGTGACGCGCCGTCGGAATGGCGCGCGGAGCGCCTGTTGGTGGCGACCGGTCGGACTCCGAACATCGATGGCTTGGGGCTCGAGGCCGCAGGAGTCCGCCACGACCGTTCGGGCATCAGCGTCGATGATCGGCTGCGCACCAGCAACTCACGCGTATACGCTATTGGCGATGTGTCGTCTCGGCTGCAGTTCACGCACGTGGCCGACGCGCAGGCACGAATGGTGGTGGCCAACGCGCTGTTCTTCGGCATCGGCGGTGGGCGTAACAGTGCGCTGGTTGTGCCGCGCGTGACCTACAACGACCCCGAGGTAGCCCACGTCGGCATGACGATTGATGAAGCCGCTGCGCGCGGCCTGTCGCTCGACACCGTGCGTGTCGATCTCGATGACAACGACCGGGCTCGCCTTGACGGAGAAACGCAGGGGTTCCTCAAGGTGCACCTTGCCGCCGGCAGTGATCGCATTGTCGGGGCGACGCTGGTTGCCGCGCATGCGGGAGAGATGATTGGCGAGATGACGGTCGCCATTGCCAATCGCATCGGACTCGGTGCGCTGGGTAAGACCATTCATGCCTATCCCACGCAGGCCGATGTGTTTCGCCGTGCCGCCGACCTCTGGCGCAAACGGGCTCTGACGCCACGTGCCCGCGGTTTTTTCGCCATGTGGTTCCGGCTCTTCACCTGAGTACAAGAGCAGCCGAGACCAGGTAAAAGTCGGGAGCGTTGGTATGCGGTCGGCGTTCAAGTGGCCGCGCATTGGGGATGCGCATGCGAAGCGGCTTCAATTCGTGATGGTCGCAGAACTCGACGTCACGAAGAATTCCTGGTACGATAATCGGCACGACCGTCATGGACACCGTTGCATCGACACGAACGAACGCCAGTTGCTCGAGCACCGTGCTGCTCACCATGCGCGACTCGCCGTTCGCCCGGTTCGCATCCCAGGAAAGTTGGCACAACTCTGACGAGTTGCGCGTGCACGTCAGCCGCCGCTGACAGCCTGCAGCTCGGCGGCGAGCAGGAGGGTGACGCGGAAGTCCTGCACGCTCGGGTCGACCAGGAAATCGATGGTCCGCGGCGCTGATGTCGTGAGCGGCTCGAGCGAGGGAAAGGGCTCGTAGGGCAGGCAATCAGTCGGTAATTGCGTGCACCCATTGTCGTTGAAAAAGTTGTGCGGTGCGCCATCCCACTGAGGGCCCGCCAGCACCTGCCCCGTACCGGTGGTTGTGGTAAGGACCGTTATCGCGAACGGCAGCAGCTGCACCCCGATGGCGCCGACAGGCGGAGCCGGAAACGTCGACGTCACAAGACGCAGTGAGCTGAGCAAGTTTCGCACGCGGACGTCGAGTCTGACCGCGATCTTGCCAGGCGATACCGCTCCGACGGCACCCGCGGAGTAGTTGGACGCAGTGAGTTCAACGACCCCGAGACCGAGCAGCGAGAAGTCCGGAGCGGCCGGACTGGATGCCGAACGGCGTTGTACACTGGAGACCAAATCGGGCCCGCTCATCGCACTGACGACCATCCGCCCCGAGCGCAGGTTCACGTCGATCACGAACCCGAGCCGCTGCAGCGAAGCCCGGTCGCTCGCGTTTGCGGGGGGCGTGGCCGGCGCAACGGGCCGAACGGGATCTTGGCAGCGCGTCAGCACCGCGATCAGGGCAAGCGGCAACAGTGCCGCGGGTAACGCGCGTCCAGTCAGTCTTGGCGACGGTGCGACAGGGCACATGGCAGCATCGGAACGGAGCGGGGTGGGCGCGTGGCATTGGCGCGCTGAGACCGCGCCTGCGTATTGCAATATCCCGCGATCGCTGGCGACCGTCAGCAGTCAGGGCCATACCGGTACACGCCTTCACTGGATTGTGACCGCGGCACCTGACCATTTCCAATGCCATCGGAACGGCGAGCCCTTTTCAGTCACGCCTTGGGAGCCTGAGGGCTGACGCTTGCGGAGCGCATGAACGAAAGGACGACTGCAGAAACCAGCAACGTCAGCATGACGACTTGTTCTACCGCACTTGCGCCGGTCACGCGACCAGCGACGGCCGCGAAACAAACCATCGCCACGTTGGTTGCGATGCACGCCGCCCGGAGACCGAAGGCCGCTTGGCCATATCGTCGATTCAACAAGTTCAAGACTCCGCCGAGCGCCATGGCCATTCCGGCTCCAAAAAACCAGACTTTGGCGCCTGGAGTTGATGAAAGACTGAAGGTCGTGGCCATGTGGAGAAGCCCCAAAGTCACGGTCAAGGTGGCGGACAGTGCGTAAAGCGTCTTCACGGAATTCAGGTCTCCTCAGATGTCGCAGGCGGCTCACCGCAGCAGCGCTCTCAAAAATGGATGTGCAGGGAGGCGCGGTAGCGCTGCAGCTATACAGCGCACCTCACCGCCGTTGTCAGCAGCAACAGGGTGTCAATTGTCTACGGGGTTGCCCAACAGGTCCCAACGATTGCCCTCAAGATCAAGAAACACGGCCACGGTCCCGTAGGGTTCGACGCGTGGTACTGTGAGGAATTCAACTCCTGCGGTGACCATGCGAGCGTGTGTTGCCGCGAAATCGTCGACGTGGAGAAAAAATCCGACGCGTCCCGCGACCCAGCGCTTCGGGCGACCATCATTCGTGAACGACGGGACATCTTCGACGAGGCCAAACTGCAACCCGTCGACAAAGAATCGAATCGCGGCATCATAGTCGCGCACGATCAGCGCGACGAGTTCCAAATGGGCCATGGCTCTCGGTGAAGGTGACGAAGTCCGGATTGTTTGACGTGGTGCCACCGCATCGCCTGCTCGTTCCCAACCCGAGTATCTGGCATGAGGCTTCGCTCCAGCCACTCCAAACCGTCGTCGTCGGTGCGCGCAACGTACACGAAGCGTTTGCTTATTCCTACAACACGGCGATTAGACGTGAGTGAAATTGTCATCACCACTTTCGCGTCGCTGCCAATCACATCGTAGTTTGCATTGGCGTTGTGTGGCGTTGATCGTCGAAGCCATACCGTGCCATCGGCCGCGGGTACCAACGCCTCCCTGGGAAAGGGTGGCAATACACGCGGCCATGATGTTGGCTCTACAAAAGGCACCCGTTGCATACTCACGGAACTGGTTCCGCCTCGCACCCTGCTAATTACGCGTTGGGGTGCGCGCTGCTTCTCCCGCCATGCTTCCTTGATCGCGTCACTGACGGGAACCGGTTCATACTTAATGGTGGCGGCCGCTCGCTCTTGGCCGTTCACAAAGACGTGCACGCGAAATGGTGCACTTGCAACTACGAAAACGCTACCGTTGGACGCCAACGTCCACTGGTTGGTGGTGAGGAACGGCTTATGTGTGCCATCCGCGAACTCGGGACGGGTTACGACAATCCCACCACTCATGACCATGAGCCGCTCCGGATGTTCAACCGGGACCACAGCGACGGTATCGCGAACACAGGGTGTGCTGAAGCGCTCCACCGCGGTGAAGTGTGATATCACCGGCTCTCCAGAAGGCGACTTGGCAATTCCTCGCGCTTCGGTATGCAGGCGTCCAGCCTGATCTGCGAAGCGAATCACCGAGATTGATGCGGCACTTCCCGCTGCACACACTTCGCGCTGCTCCCACGCCCAGTCGGTGGCCACACGTTGCGCAGGATCGACGCGCACAAAACGCACACCACTTCGGTCTGACACCAACGCCGTGCCATCGGCGAGAGGCAGAATGCGCGTGACGACTCCCAGTTCACCCGGGCCCGCGCCGCTCTGTATGAACGGACGAAAGCTCCGGAAGGCCGAGTCGACCATCTGCACTTTGTTTTCGATGTCGTCGTGTACGAGCACGCGACCATCACGCAGTTCAACCGTCTGCGCCAGGCGGCTGAACGGCTCGGCAACCGTTGCCACGGGCGACCCGAGTGGTACCTGGCGTTGCGCGCTGGCCGACGCTGTGACGAAGGCCGTGGTGCACAGTGCCAGCACGAACGAATGAGCGTGCGGTGTGAGCGGCATTCAGAATGGAATGGGCGTGGGTTTCTGGACCTACGGAATTCGGCAACAGCGCACCACCACCTGCCTGGCAAATATTGAGCGCGTGCGACGTACAGGCTACGCTCACCGCGCACCAACCCCGTTGCGCAACAAGGCCAGCGATCGCCGCGCGTGTTGCGGCGTCAATTGCGGCTCGGTAATACGTTGCCACGCCAGACCATCGGTCATCGCCACCAATGCGAAGGTGATGTTGGCATTCGTCTCGGGGCGCGCCAGCGCTCCCGCAGCGCGCGCGTGTTTGACGCACGCGGCAATCGGGGCCATCGTTTTCGATCCCGGTCTTGGCATCCTCAAAAAATGACGCGAAAACTTGACAGTGTCCAAGTTTCTCCAGTAGTTGAACAGTGTCCAAGTAGTCTTCTCCCTGCTTTGGAGCCAACGTTCCCCGGCTCGACGTCCGCGGGCCCGATGGCCTGGTGCGATGCGTCGTCGACACCGGCGCGCCACTGTCGTATGTGCCTGATACCGTTGCCAAACACCACGACGTGATCGGTGAGCGGAAAGACTTCTTTCCCGGCGTCGGCAGTTGCACAACATCGGTGTACCGCATTCCGATGGAGATTGATCAGTCACCTCTGCCGCTTGAATGCGGAGTGCTGCCCGCCGGCGTCACGCGCGAGGGTGAGCAGACCATGCGCTGCACGATGCGCCGTTCTATCGCGCCGCCGCCATGAATGCCTTGTAGATCGCGCTGGCCCGCTCCTCATCCGTGACTTGCGAGTCGCCGCTCTGAATCACGCGCTTGAGCACCACCCCCGGCGGGGTGCCGTGGTCGCTCGGTACACCGCCCTCGAGCAAGGCCAGTGCCGTCGCCCAGCGCTGCTGGCTGGCCTGATACGTAACCGCCGACCAGTCGACCGAGTCCGCGCCCGGGTCGCGCGCGTTCGGATTGGCACCACGGGCAAGCAGAACGCGCGCGGCTTCTGGCGACAGGTACGGATGGAATAACACCGAACGGCCGTCGTGCATGGGCGTATCAGGAGAGAGCCCCGCATCGAGCAGCATGGTGAGCGCGATGGGGGCATGCTCAATGCGGGCTCGGGCCACCAACTCGATGAGCGTCTCCTCAGGCCCCGTGTCGTCCTGGCGTGGACGCGCGCCAGCCGCCAGCAGCAGGCGCAGTGCCTCAAGGTCGCGCGTCGCTCCGCCGTCCATGACGGCCGTACGCGCGGCGAGCCCGACCAGCGATGCCCCGAGTTCGTCGTGCGCCGTGAGGTCGGGCGCGGAACTGGCCCGCAGCAGTGTGTCGAGCTTCGCATAGTCGTTCAGGAGAATCGCGAGTGCCGCATCTCGCGTCGCCGCGTCGGGGAACGCGTACTGTGGACTCGCCTGCATCGGACGGTCGCGTTCCCGCATTGACGGATACACCAGTCCAAGCAGCCACTTCGGCGAAACGACCAGTCCGGCCGCCAGCGCGACAGGCGCCGCAGCCAGCACGCAGGCAGCGACCAGCACGAGCGGCCGTCCTGCCCCTCGTCCTCCCCACAGCATGAGTGCTGCCGCGACCGCGCCGAGTGCGGCAAGGAACGCTCCAAGCCCTGGCCCTGTGGCGCGGGTTGCGGCGTCTCCACTGGGCCGGCCAAGGAGGAGCGCGGCCGCGGCGACGAGATCAAGGGCGACGAGGAGCCAACCGAGGATGGGGAGCATACGTGCCATGGCGTTGGTGTGTCGGGCTCCTTTCTGCAGCGGATGAAGAACACGGGGGAACTCATCGATGAGAATCAAATGTGAAGAAGCGATGTGCCACGATCAAGAAGCGTCGCAACAACCCGATCGCAGGAGGCTTGCCGTCACATCCGCGCACGCGGCTTGTCGGCGCTCACACTTTGGCCGAAAACAGTGTGCAGAAGCTCCCGCGGCATGTCTGTTGCACGAACAACGTTCGTGGTGCCGCACGAGATGGAACGTCGTGCAATATCACGATGGCGACATCGTTCCCGCTAAGCATTCCCGAGACAATCACGCCCTCCCCCACTGCCACAACGCGCCGCCCCGCTGATGCACCCAACCCAGTATTCATGAGTCACGCCGTCGCGCGACGCATGTACGAAATGGGTGTGCGTCTGGCGCTCGGAGCAACCCAACGCGAAGTGATGTCACTGGTGGTGGGGCGCGGCATGCGCGTGGTGCTCGCAGGCGCCGTGTTGGGCGTTGCCGGCGCACTGGGACTGACGCGCCTCATGGGCACCATCATTTACGGTGTACGCGCCACCGATCTGACGACGTTCGTGGTCGTTACTGCATTCTTACTTGCGGTCGCGTTGGTGGCGTGTTGGATACCGGCGCGGCACGCGACGCGCATTGATCCACTCACGGCGTTGCGCGGGCGTTGATGCGGCGTATCACCTTGACACGTGCTCGGCCTGCCGCAAATGCTTGTGATGGTGCCGAGGTAGACGTGCCTTTGTCCGGGATGTGGACCATGACCCGGGCGAGGAACGAACTCTTGCTGTGAAACGATTCGCAAGAAGAGGTCGTCGAAATGGACGCCCTCCCTGTCCACAACAGGTCAAACTGAACGGTACGACCGACCAGTTCGCGGTCTGTGCCAGACGCTCAGTGGGTACTGAATCGCGACCAATTTCCATTTCGCATCCTCACTTCCCCAGCCCCGCCATCCAATTCCGAACCAGCACCAGGCGAAACGAACCTTTCACTTCAGTTGCGACCAGCAGTCGGCCATCTGGCGCCACATCGAACAATCCATCGTCCTGATTGGCCGCCTGAGCACGTGCGACCTCCCCACCAACTTCGCGCGAACCGACCACCGCCAGTGCGGGTGCGGCGCTGATTCTTGTCGCCATAAGCTGGCCCTGCCCATTCCAGAAATAGAGTTCCCGCCCATCACGCGACCAACGCGCACCGGACGAACCACCATGTGAGACCTTCACCCGACCGCCCCCAACAACCGGCTGCACATACAACTCGGCCGTGCCTGTTTCGTCGGACAAATACGCCACCAACTTGCCGTTTGGTGATGCGATACCACGCGATTCGCCGGCCGGTGTCACCGCCACGGCGCGCGCGCCATCGAGGCCGCCGGCACGCGTCGCATACAAGTCGATTCCCGTGCCCGCCTGCGCGTAGGTTGATATGAGAAGCGAATCGCTATTGCCAATCCAACGCCCGTCATTGACGGAGTGACCGAATTGCGCGATTGACAAGACCAGCCGCTCGGGTTCGCCGCCGTCGGCGCGCCGTTCATACAGCGCCTGGCGAATTGGCCCGCCCACTCGCGTGAACAACACGTGTTGACCATCGGCCGACCAACTGGGCCGCGCGTTGAGCCACTCCGACGTGAGTCGGGTGCGCGCGCCCGAACGCAGATCGGCAACCCACGTGTCCCCTACTCCGACTGATCGGCCCGACGACGCGAAGTTGTCCTTGACCGAGAATGCAACGCGCGAACCATCCGGTGACAAGCTGAGACCCCAGATATCACCCTCGATGTCGAGGCGACGTTCAACACGCCCGCGTGCGTCGAACAAATCGAGACGTTGACGTAGCAAGGCACCCTCGAGGTACATCAGCGTTCCATTGTCGGACACCGTGATCTGGGGATGCGCCGCTCCCGACGTGGTGCCGATCGCAATGCGCGCTACCGGAGTAGCGGAACCCGTTATGCGAAGCGCCTGGCGGTTGAATGGTGACACAAACGCGTCGCCGCCGGCCGTGACATACAACAACTTCCCGGAAGCCAGCAACTGCGCGTACAACCCCGGCGCAATGACCGTCTGCGTGCCTGACTCGATGGAAAGCGCGACAATTTCCGGAGCCGACGTGTCGGCAATCGTCCGACGCTGCCGGCCAATCAACAGCGTCCGTTCGTCTGGCGTGATCGAAATGGTGAGTGCGTTGAAGACCGTGTCGAACGGAGCGATCGAGTCAATGCCGCCCTCTGCTCGCCGACGCAGGATGGCGCTTCGGGGCCTTTGCGTGAAATACATGTCCCCGGTGGAACCCCATGCGATGTCGACGCGCGAATCGGCGAATGGAAGGACCTGTCCGCCATCGAGCGAGATCGTAAAGCTGCGGCGTGCCGTGTAAAAGAAGATTGATTTCGCGTCAGGCGACCATTGTGCTGAAATGGCGCCCTCCGTGCCGGCCACAGGCGTGCCTTCCAGGGCATCAAGCCGTCGAATCCAAAGCTGCGTCGCGCCCACAATGCTTCCGCGACCGACGTACACTAACCGAGTCCCGTCGGACGAAAGGTCGATGCTGTAGCCGAAGTACGCCGGTCGAAGTTCCTGTGATGGAGGGAGCGCCACGGCCACACGCGTCACTGGCTCCGCAGGCACATGGGGCCGCAACCACCGCCACGACGTGACGAGTGCAAGCAACGCGGCACTCGCCATCGCACCAATCGCGACCCGTTGCCACCTGTTGCGCGCAGGACGCAATGCACTGCGATCGTTCATGTTGGGCGCGTGCGTCGCGGTCAGCGCCGTCGCAAAATCCGCAGCGCTGGCATATCGGTCTGCCGGCAACTTGGCCAACGCGGTCAGGACCGCGTGCTCGACGCTGCGTGGCACGGTGTCGCGCACCGTTGCAATGGATGCAGGTCGTTCGGTGAGTATACGCGCGACAATGGCCTGTACGCTCGAACCCGTGAATGGCGGATCACCCGCCAGCATTTCGTACGTCACCGCGCCGAGTGCGTAAATGTCGCTCCGTGCGTCGATGGTACGTTCGCCCATCGCCTGTTCGGGCGACATGTATTGCGGCGTGCCCAGCGACAGTCCCGTTTGCGTCATGCGCGCACCGCCGGCGCTTTGTACGGCGAGTGCAATGCCGAAGTCAGCGACGAGCGCATGACCACCCTGCAGCAGAATGTTCTCCGGTTTGATGTCGCGGTGAATGACGCCAAGACTGTGCGCGTAACCGAGGGCGTCCGCCACTTCACGCGAGATACGCAAGGCATCCGCGATCGGCAATTGTCGTTCACGCTCAAGTCGCGCGCGCAATGTTTCGCCAGTCACCAGCGGCATCACGTAATACAGCAATCCATCGACATTGCCGCTATCGAGCAACGGCAGAATGTGCGGATGCTGCAATCGGGCCGTCGTGCGAATTTCGCTCAGGAAACGTTCACCTCCCAGCGCCGCGCCAAGGTCCGGATGCAACACCTTGATGGCGACATCGCGGTCGTGCCTGAGGTCGTGTGCGAGGTAGACCGTGGCCATGCCGCCCTGGCCCAGTGCGCGCTCGATGCGATAGCGATTGGCCAGCGATGCCGTCAGTTTGGACAGAACGTCGGTCACGGGAGTAGGCGCAGGTGATCGTGAAACGCTGCCGTCGCTGTACTCACCGGCCACCGGCCGTCAAACGCCGCAGCTCGGTCAACCAGTTCGGAATGACAATGAGGCTCACACCGCTGCTCCGGCTTTCGATCATCAGGAAACGCGAACCGTCAGGTGACACGTCAAATTCACGATCGTACGGGCCGTCAAAGAACTGTTGCGTAGAAACGACGCGCAAGGCGGGGTCGCGCGCCAGCGTGACGGCCAACATCCGACCTCCGGCCGAGCTGAAGGAACTCGCGCGAGGCACATCACGGAAATACAGCGTCTGTCCGTCCCGCGACCACACCGGGCGCGTACCTCCGTTGGTGGAAATCTGAATGCGTCCACCACCGCCAGGGAACGAACGCACATAAATCTCCGGCCGGCCCGATTCGTCGGACATGTAAGCCACCGACTTTCCATCGGGGGAGAACCGGCCAAATGTTTCGGTGGCGTTGGGCGATGCGGAGATGTCGCGACGCTCGCGCGCCGAGTCGAGCGCAAACGATTCGAGATTGAACGAACCATCGTAGATCGCATTGAACACCGTCGTGCGACCGTCCGGAGCCAGGTCAATGTTCCAGGCGTTGTGTGGTGCGTCGGCCACCTTCACCGCGGGGCCGCTGCCATCGGCTGGCTGCCACCAAAACGCCGATCGCCCACCCTGCGTTGACACGAAGAGGATGCGCTTGCCGTCGGCTGACCAGACCGGATTGCGCGCCCCGCCGGAATTCGTGAGTGGCGTCAACGTTTCCATGGCGATGTCGAGCAACCACACGTCACTTTTGACACCCGAATTGATGTTCACGGCAACCTGTCGACCGTCAGGCGAAAGTTTCACGAAGACGAACTCGTGCTCGGCGCTGAGGGCGGGGCGCGCAGCGCCAGATTTCCCAACCCAGACAAGACGTCGGTTGAGGGCCCCGCGCGCGAACACCAGGGCGCCTGAATGCGTCAGTGCTGCCGCCGCATCGCCGCCACTGGCATTCACCATGCGAATCGAATCCTGAACGGGAGTCGCGGTACCGGCGACACGACGACGCTTGAGGTCGAACGGGACTGCCATTGCCATGCCGTCGGCGCGCACGTACACCAGATGCCCTTCCACAATACCGAGTGCGCGGGTACCCAAGACGCCGAGTGGCAGCACTTTGCCGCCATCGAGGGATGCGAGCGCAATTTCTGCGGTCTCAGACGCGCCGTACCAGATTGAAAACAGCACAGTGTTTCCGTCGGCCAGTACGCGTGGCCATTGGTGGCTCAACTCCTTGCGCGTGCTGTCCACGCGAGTGAAAGGTTTCGCCGCGCCGCCGCCGTTCGCATTGACGCGACTGAGTCCACTCAGTCCCTCCGTTGCTCCCGTGCCAAACACGATGTCGCCGCCGACTGACCAGTCGATGCCACCGTTATCCGCGACATCAGTGAGCGCGACCGGAGCGCCGCCATCGAGAGGCACCTTGACGATCTTGCGCCGCGAAGCAACGAATGCAATCCATTGGCCGTTGGGCGAAAACACCGGTGCCGACGGATTCGCGGTGCCGGGAATCGCGCGCGCCGTGAGTTGATCAAGTCGGCGCAGGTACAGCACCGTTCCCGATCCATCAGTTGATGGTCCGATATAGACGATGGAATGACCATCTTCGGATAACACGGCTGATCCACGCGGCGTGAAGGTCGACAACACATCCGCGGTCAAACCATTGCGCGATTCAACGGCGCCGTTAATCTCGATGCGCACAGGAAACGCATCTGCATCGCCTCGCGCCCGAGTGGTTGCGGCTGCAAGCGCCGCCGCAAGCCCGAGTGCGGCTATGCCAAGCCCGAGCACAACCGGGTCGCGCCATCGACTGCGGGCTGTCGTGCCCGGCCGATAGTCGTACGGTTCGCGATCAGCGGGTGCCGCCGCCGATCGGTCGATGAGTGCGGCCGCAAACTCCGCGGCGCTCGCGAAGCGATCGGCCGGCAACTTCGCCAGCGACTTGAGCACGGCGTGCTCGACACTGCGAGTCACCGTGTCGCGCACGGTACGCGGAGGTGTGGGTTTTTCGGTCAGCACCTTGGCGACAATGGCCTGCGTCGTGCTACCGGTAAATGGGGGATCGCCCACCAGCATTTCATACACAACCGCGCCCAATGCATAAATATCCGAACGCGCGTCGAGGGTACGTTCGCCCATGGCTTGCTCAGGACTCATATACTGTGGCGTGCCAAGCGACAGCCCGGTTTGCGTCATGCGCGCACCACCCGCAGTTTGCACGGCGAGTGCAATGCCGAAATCGGCGACCACGGCGTGGCCACCCTGCAGCAGAATGTTTTCCGGCTTGATGTCGCGATGAATGACGTTCTGCGCGTGGGCGTATTGCAGCGCATCGGCGACTTCGCGCGCAATCAGCAGAGCATTCTCGATGGGCAACTGCTTTTCGCGTTCCAATCGCGCGCGCAAGGTTTCACCGGTCACCAGCGGCATCACGTAATATAGCAATCCATCGGCCTTGCCGCTATCGAGCAACGGCAGAATGTGCGGATGCTGCAATCGGGCCGTCGTTCGAATTTCCGTGAGGAACCGTTCGCTTCCCAGCGCCGCGCCGAGGTCCGGATGCAGCACCTTGATGGCGACATCGCGGTCGTGCCTGAGGTCGCGCGCCAGGTACACGGTCGCCATGCCGCCCTGGCCCAGTTCGCGCACCAGTTCGTAGCGGTCCGCCAAGGCCTGGACCAGAGAAGTGAAGGCAGTCATGGTGCAGAAAGGTGCGGGCCGGGACGAAGCTCAGCCAGAGTAGCCAGCGTTCATTCAGAACGGGGGTCCGTCAGGGGGCGGTCGGGAGAGCGGCGGTAGACTGCTCAGTTTGTCTGCGCGAACATCGCGGACTACCTTGGCCAGCGTTCCTCCATGTTTCTCACCTGCACCCTACCGAGGCAATATGCGAATCCTGCTCACTGCATTGACCGCCCTTTGTGTTTCCGCTACCACCGCCTATGGCCAGTGGTCTCAGGTTGGTGGTGACTTTGAAGTGACGTTCGATTACAAAACCACTGGCAGCTTCGGCTGCATTCTGCAGCACTATGCGGTCGAGCGATGCGAATCAGTTGGTACGACCATGAAAGTGTGGCACCATGATGCCTTCGCAGCGTTTTCATTTACCGGCTTGACCGGGACGATGACCGCGGCCAATCACGGCGTCGGCCCAATCCATTTTGGCACGATGCACGTGCGCATCGGTGGGGCCGGACCCTTTACGTGGCCTACCATGGTGGCGAAGACCATTCCGTCGTTCGCAATGAACGTACAACTTCACACGCTGAACGCTCCCTTCAATCAAACAACGGGCATCGGATTCAAGTACCTATGGGGATCGCCGTCATTCATGCACGCGTTCCTTGGAGAGGGGCGTGGCAATTATGCAAGCATGGGCCTGCCGTCTCCTCAACCAAGTTTCCTCAACTACCGGGAAGTCGTGTTCGACAATTTCCTGATGCCGCATATCGGCACAGCGACTGATGGAGACTATGAGGTTTATGCGTCTACGGTCAGCCTCATCCCGGAACCAACCACCTATGCACTGACCGCTCTGGGTCTGGTCGTTGTCGGAATGGTGGCCCGACGCCGCAACCGGTGACGGCTATTCCAATGAACACGAGAGCCTGATTCGTCGTGATGCGACTTGTTTGTTGGGCTGCGAGGTCACCGGTGCGCCCGACCCGACAAGTGGAACGATGAAGGTGTCGGTCGCGAGTTGCAGTACGTGAGCGCTTTCATGATCAAACTCCATGAAGTGTTGAAGTTCCAGTGAACAAACGCGGCGATCCAACGGCTGCACGCGGGCCGAATGTCTCTGACTAAACAACTGGCGGATTGCTTTCGCGTTCGTAGTGCTTCTGTGCAAGCGCAACAATGAACCGATGCACCGTGTTGTCGCGTTCGTCACTTGTCGCAGCGTGTTCGCGTCCCACAATCAGGCCTTGGTCGGCGTCCGGTTTCATTCTTGGTGCCACGCCCGACTTCACCAGAAGCGGATTTACCAAATCGGGGATGAGCATCGGTTTGCAATGCCGATACTGGTCGGCCACAAACTCCGCCGCTTGCCCGTTCTTCGCGAGCACGTCGTTCGCTGCGTCCCCAGTGGGTAGCACGACTGCATCCCACACAGCCGACGGTGCTGTTTCAATGGTCACCTCAACAGGCACTGGTTCGCCCGACACGGATTGCACCACGCCCAGCTTTTCACCGACGAATCGTGGGACAGCACCTGCATCGAGGAGCGCCTGATACTGCGCGCGCATCACCTTTCCGTCCACGCCGTTGGCGACGAGCATGGCCACCTTTCGGGTGCGGGCCGCGTGCTCGCCCGGCCGGCTCATCAGCGACAGGGAGAACGAACTGTCAACTTCCGATTGTACGTGGAGGCCAAGCGCACTCGGCTGCGGCGCAGGCACGGCCATGCCGAGGTCCTCCGCGACACGCGCGGCAAGCTGTTCATCAATATTCGCCAATACAGAAACCACACGCGCCCGGATGGCCGGAGTCTGCACCCGGGTCAACTCGAACCGAAACGCATTCACAATGTGCGTTCGCTCGACGGGGGTCTGACTACGATAGAACAACGCGGCTTGCGAATAGTGGTCAGCAAATTTCTCGGGCTTGCCACGCACCTGGTCTTCCTCGACCGGCTGCGGGAAGCTCACAAATCCCATCTGGCCCGACTGAAACGGACAGCCCCCGCCCAGCGAGTTGGGCTCGTAGGACACCCGTCCGCGGTGTACGGCCTGGCGATGCATGCCATCGCGCTGGTTGTTGTGCACCTGCACCACCGAAGCATTGATCGGAATCTCGTGAAAATTCGGACCGCCCAGACGGGAAAGTTGCGTATCGAAATAGGAATGAATACGCCCTTGCAGCAGCGGGTCGTTGGAGAAGTCGATGCCGGGAATGATGTGCGCGGTACAGAATGCCACCTGCTCCGTTTCCGCAAAAAAATTGTCCGGATTTCGATCCAGTGTCATGCGGCCAACCGGCCGAATGGGTACGAGTTCTTCGGGGACAATCTTCGTGGCATCCAGAACGTCAAAACTGAATGCGTCCGCCATTTCTTCCGTGAACACCTGCACGCCAAGTTCCCACTGTGGAAACGCACCTGCCTCAATCGCCTCCCATAAATCGCGGCGATGGAAGTCGGCGTCGGCACCGGCAATCTTGACGGCTTCATCCCACACCAGCGAGTGCGTACCGGCCAGCGGCGTCCAATGGAATTTGCAGAACACCGACATGCCCTGATCGTTGATCAGGCGAAACGTATGCACACCAAACCCCTGCATCATACGATAGCTGCGGGGAATCGTTCGATCGCTCATGATCCAGAGCAGCATGTGCGCAGACTCCGGCATCAGGGATACGAAATCCCAGAACGTGTCATGCGCGGTGGAAGCTTGCGGCATGGCGTGGTGCGGTTCCGGCTTGAGCGCATGCACCAGGTCCGGAAACTTCATCGCATCCTGAATGAAGAATACGGGAATGTTGTTGCCCACGAGGTCCCAGTTTCCGGCCGTGGTATAGAACTTGACGGCAAAACCACGCACGTCACGCACCGTGTCAGCCGAGCCGCGTTCCCCCGCCACGGTGGAGAAGCGCACGAACACTGGGGTGCGCAGTCCCGCGGCCTGAAACGGAGCCGCCTTGGTGAACTCAGCGAACGATTCATACGCCTCGAAATATCCGTGCGCTGCCGATCCGCGAGCGTGTACTACGCGTTCAGGAATTCGTTCGTGGTCAAAATGTGTGATTTTCTCACGCAGGATGAAGTCTTCGAGCAGCGTCGGCCCACGCAGTCCGGCCTTGAGCGAGTTCTGATTATCTGAAATCGCCACGCCCTGATTGGTTGTCAGACGCTGTCCGGTAGAATCAACGCGAACACGGTCCAGTGTGCCAATGGTGGAATTGACACCGACCATCGGCTCGCCGTTGCCGGTCTTCCCGGATTGAGCGCCTTCGGCCGCCGTACTGGCACCAACAATTGGATCGGATGATATTGCGGGCGGAGTGCCGGCCGCGGGCGCATGCCCGGATTGCAACCCATGTTCCGCATTCTTGAGCGCGTTAAACGGCATGGCAGCGGCGAGTGCCTGCGCTCCGGCATGTTGCAGCGCCGCCAGTTGTTTCAATCCGTCCAGCCGCGCGGGATTGGGCGCGATGGTAGACGGTCCTGACATCGACCCCACGGCCGACGACGCGCCATCGGGAACGCTGGATTTTCCGGTTTTTTTTGTTGAACTTGCGCCGGGAGTTTTCTTGGCTCGCATTGGTAACTTCGAAGGAGGTGATCAACGAAAAAGGCGCAGCAGTCCGCGAGGGAATGCGTGCGCCTTCGAAGAACAGGTCAGGTACCTGCTCCACAAGGGTGGCCCGGTGCGGACCGTCTGTTGCTTTTCATTTTCACAAATTGCCGCGGCGAAGTCAACGAATATTTTGGCATGCCCGGTGCAAAAATCACAGAGACGTATTCTGCGCGCCCGACATTCATTCGTCGCGGCGGAACCTGGGAAATGTCGCTGGGTTCCAAAGGGCGAGTACCGACGTTTCCTCTCTTGATGCAGGCAGATACCATGCCGGACACTGAAACACTGCACGACGTCATTGCAAAGCTCACCGAGCCGGGATCGGGTACGAACAAGCGCGACGCCGACTAGTGCACCGCGTTGCACGAATGGATGCGGTTGCGCTCAACTCCGACATGTCAAGCGTCTGCTATCTACGCCCATCGCACGGTTGCCTTCCATGAGCAATGTATCGTATTGGTCTGCACCATCGGCGCTGAAATACCCACCGGTCAGCAAGTCCGGGCATTTTGATGTTCTGGTGGTCGGTGCTGGCATCACCGGTCTCACCACCGCGCTGCTGCTGAAACAAGCTGGCAAACGTGTCTGCGTGCTTGAACGGGATCGTATCGCGTCGGGCGAGACGTCGCACACGTCCGCTCACGTTACGTACGTCACCGACATGTGGCTGACAGACCTTGCCAAACGCTTCGGCGAGAAGAACGCGGCGTTGGTCTGGCGAGGCGGCGATGAGGCGATCAACCTGATTGAAAAGATCTCGCGTTCCCACGAGATTCACTGCGGGTTTCAGCGCGTTCCGAATTTCCTGTACTCATCGCCTCTCAAAGACAAGGACGAGGCGGACGCGCTACGCGAGCAACAGGTGCTCGCAACGGAGCTCGGATTCCCCGCAGAGTTTATCGGTGATGGGCCCATTGCGTCGCGTCCTGCCGTGCGCTATCCGAATCAGGCCGTATTTCATCCGGTGCGATATGTGTCGGGACTGGCACGTGCCGTACACGGCAACGGTTGCGTTGTGCATGAAGCATCAGCAGTTGGCACATTCGACGAAGGCCCGCGATCGGTGACGGTGAATGACCATGTCATCTCGTGCGATGATTTCGTGATCGCGACACACGTACCCCTCACGGGCTTGCGCAATGTCATGGGCGCGATGCTTTTTCAAACCAAGCTGTATCCGTATTCCACCTACGTGCTGCACGCGACGCTGCCGTCGGCGTCCATCGCGCCTGGGCTCTATAACGACACAGGCGACCCGTATTATTATCTGCGCGTACACCTCGAAGACGGTGTGCGGCATGCGGTGTTCGGTGGAGAGGACCACAAGACGGGACAGGCCGGCGATACCGACGAGTGTTTCCTGCGGCTTGAAGCACACATGCGGTCCTTCTTCCCGGACGCACAAGTTTCCCATCGCTGGTCAGGCCAGGTCATCGAAAGCGCCGATGGCCTGCCTTATGTCGGCAACGTCACCGACCACCAGCAGATTGCGACAGGCTACGCTGGCAACGGGCTGACTTTCGGGACGCTGGCGGCGATGATGATGTCGTCTTCGCTGCTGGGTCGAGACACCGAGTGGGATGACCTGTTCCATCCGGATCGGCGGAAGTTGTTGAGCGGACTCGCGAGCGTCGTATCCGAGAATATCGACTATCCGCTCTATCTCGTGGCCGATCGCTTGCGTCCGCATGACACGAGCGTCGCTGTCGTCAAGCGCGGTGAAGGACGAATTCTTTCACACAACGGCGAGCGCATCGCAGCGCACCGCAAACAGGACGGCACACTGCTCACCGTTTCGGCAGTGTGTACACATCTGGGCTGCCTGGTTCGCTGGAATCAAAGTGAGGAAACGTGGGATTGTCCGTGTCACGGTTCACGCTTTCTCCCCGATGGTTCCGTGTTGGGTGGTCCCGCAGAGGCACCACTCGAGCCGATGACTATTTCCCGACCGGACTGAGGTGAGCCTTGCCACTCTTGATCGATAGTTGGCGGAGAAAACGCAGCGGGGCCGGTCCGTCGAAGGCGCGAAGGTTTGGGAAACACCTGCAAGGCGCTGCAGGGACTCATCGCAGAAGGAGACGAGGTCGTGTCGGAAGGGCGGCCGGGTCCGCGTAGGGCGCCCGGTAGACGCTGCCTCTCGCGCGTGGCGCGCGGTCAGCAACTGGCCGCGCGCGTCGCACCAATCTTTCCCCGATCACCGGCTTCAGGATGACTGACCCACCGCGCAAACAACTCGCCACCTACCTGTGTGATCACTTCGCAGGGTCGGAAGCCGCGCTTGAGCTCATGGACGACATCGCGACATCGTACGCGCACTCTGCAGCGGCCGTCGTGGTCGCCGGCATTCGTCCCGAACTGCTGTTCGAGCGTGCTGTATTGCGAAAGCTGCTCGATGAGTTAGATGCATCACCCTCCACCACGCGGCGCATTTTCGGTTGGCTCGCCGAAAAATTTGCCGAGCGTAAGCTACGTGCCGATGACCCGGACACGGCCAATTTCCGCTTGCTCGAGTCGCTGGAAATACTGTCTCTTGGCATCAGCGGAAAGATCGCACTGTGGTACGCGCTGGAGCGCTGCCGGGACGTCGAACCGGCTGTGGCGACGTTGAATTTCCAGCAACTGCTGTCCATGGCGCACCGCCAACGCGAACGCGTCGAGTCCGTTCGGACAGACGCAGCGCGTGCGGCGTTCAGTGATCCTCGCCTGTACGGCCCCCTTGGCACAGACAGAGAGCCTCAGCTCGACTGATCGGCCTTGCCGGACCGCTTCAAGCCCAGCACGTTGAGGAGCGCCAGACAGGCTTGCAGCACGATCAATGCCGTCGCGCCGGTGTGCAGTCCCCATATGGTCCACAGAATATTGCTCGCCAGAAACAACAGAAATCCGACCCACCGATTTTTTTTGTAGCGGGAGGTGACAAACCATGAAGCCGTCACCGTCACCACCATTGCGGGCCACTGGATGAACGTCAGCATCGAATCCATTGCACATCCTGACGCTTCGCGTTCTTCCGCAGCATTAGTCGGTTCGTTTCTTTGCGTGAAGGTTTGGTACTTCGGCCACACCCAGAGTGCAACCCATCGACACAGGGCCAGTTCCCAGAACTCTTCGTGCTGAGTATCACAGGCACGGTTGCATGGCAAGTGGCGAGGCAAACGCCCGGCGGCGAAACTCCGCCGCCGGGCATGGCTTCAGAAGCGACGCCCGAAGTGCAGCCCCGGTTCGAACAGGAAATAGCTGCGCCACTTTCGGTCGAGGGCGGCGAACGGCGACGGCACGTTGGTGTTGATGGGCCAGGCCGTGGCGGCAACGGACGGTTCGATGAACCACCGATCGGAGAACAGCTTCCGCTGATAGCCGGCGCGGAGCGTCGTGAACAGCTGGAAGCCATTCTGGATGTGGCGACCGTCCTCGCCGCTGTACCGCTGCAGCAGTGGCAGGGCATGCGCCGCTGCGTAGAGACCGCGCCAGAGCAGCCGTTGATACGCGACGCCGACGCCCATACCGCGCACTTTACCGGGATATTCCTCTTCGGGTGCGCCCATCGCGGGCCCGTAGGGAATGCCGAGCGGGGCTTTGTAGCGCCAGCTGATTGCCTCGAGCGAGATCGCGGTTTTGGGGGATAGGCGGTAGCCGTAGTTCAGCTGGAAGAACGATGGCGGATCGGGCATCAGGTTCCAGGCCATGAAGACGGAGCTGCCAATAAAGTGGCGCTTAAATGACGCATTAGTGTCATTAACTACTTGGGCATTTACCTGCTGAGCAAAGGGGCCGTTTAACAGGGTGATTATGACCGCGGCCAGCAAGGTGCAGCAACGGCAAACTGAGCGTGTTGAGTACATGAACACTGTGCAGGGGAAAGAGGACTGAGCTGCATCGCCCGGGCGAGCGACGGATTTACGATGTAAGCCTACGCTAACGTACATCGTAAGTTTCACCCCGCCAAACCGACGCCCTCTCTGTCTCCAATACCCCCTTCAGCGTTGCCGTAACGCGATACCGTCCAGCAGCAGCTCGAGCCCCCACTCGAACTGGCTCCCGAAATCGAACCCCGGTTTGAGTACCAGCTCCACCGCGAAGTCGCGGACGTGTGGCTACCGATCAGCCGGGAGTTGCTCGAGCATCGCCGACGTCATCGCCTCGATCTGCTCCGGTGCCGCGCCGGGCAACGAGCGCTCCTGCAGGACGAAGCCGAATACAAAGGCGTCCATCGTCGCCGCGATCTGACCGATGCGAGACATGGAGCAGCCATTCGCCCGCAGGATGCCAATCATGCGGTCGTGTTGCCGCAACGTGGCCGGGCCGGCACTCACGACGAGTCACCAGACCGTTTGCCTAACGGCCAGGCTGCCGTAGCAGTCGTTTTTGGCGTTATCAGATTGAACAGCAAAAAGCCCACGCCCAGCCCAACGATGGTTGCACCAATGTCGTGGGTGTCGTAAACGAGAGCGCGGCTCGATTGCTGGATGAACTCCCAGGCCACCAGCGCGATTCCTGCCAGTAGCGTCACGACAAAAAAGGCTCGACGAGTGACCGCATAGGACGCCTCCTGATTCCGATCTGCCCAGACGCTGAGCAAGACAAAGGGGATGGCCAAGGCGGCTGCTACGCGTCGATCGTTTCATCTGCTGCTCGTGCGAGTCTGGCGTAGTGGCACGCATAAACGCCGTACTTACGTGATTGCGAGGTTGCGGGTCAATAGTGTGCCAGCAAGCCCCGCACGACCCCCCGACGGCCTGATGCCCGTCCAGCCTACAACGTGTCGCTGACTGATGCGGCGTACTACCCCCACACCTGCTCGGCCTGCCACAAATGCCGTCGCTGGTGCCGCGGCAGCAACACCAAGCAGGAATAGGCGTTGTATTTCACCTTCGCATCGAACGGCGACACCATGCGCATGTCCTCCAGTGGACGCCCCTCGGCCATCAAAGTCAACTGAATTTGGGCGTCCTGCGTGGTTTCGAATTCTGCAACGGTTACGTCGCGACTGGCGTCGCCGGTAGGCACAAACGAGGCCACTGTTTTTACACGTCCGAAACGAAATGTGCCGAAGCCTGGCAGCGGGCCCGCTGCATAACCCAGCACCCAGCCCATAAAATCGCGGCGATACTGCGCTGGCGGCGGGTCGAGGGGAGGGTGTGCTTCCCACGCCGCTGTCAATAGCGGCACGTATGCCTGCGCTGTCAGATTCAGGTGCGCGATACACTCGCCCACCGACCAGCGGTTGGGATTGCGACGCACGGACCACCGATCCGGCGTTACGGCAGCGGCAAGATTGTTGACGCGCTGCTGCGCTTCTTTGAACTCTGCCGAAATCCGGTTCAGCTGGTGCTGCAAATGTCCTCGCCTGAGACGTTGGCAAAAAATTAGGCCGCTGGCGGACTCGGTTCAACGTATTGACGGAACTGGCGAAGCGCGCCCAATACCAGCAGGTTATGGCAACGTTTCGTACTGCCGCAGGCCCGCGCCGGTCCCGGGACGCACTCCTAACGACTGCCAACACGTGCGTTTGCCCCTTTGTCATGCCGCGATAGCGGTGGTCTCCGCAATAGTTGCTACCGTCCCCGCAAGCACCACGTGCGCGCAGGCCGGAGCCGTCAAGGCGTTTACCGGCGCAACACTGATTGATGGCTCCACGCGAACCCCGGTGCCAAACGCGACGTTGCTGGTACAGGACGGAAAAATTCTCGCTGCGGGCGCGGCGGCCAGTGTTCGCGTTCCTGTTGGGGCCGAGCAGATTGCGCTGGCCGGAAAGTTTGTCATGCCCGGGCTGATCAACACCCATGGTCACGTCAGTGACCCCGCCGATCTCGCCACGTACGCGGCGTACGGCATCACGACCGTATTTTCGCTTGGCGGCGAACCGGCGGCAGTATTTGCGGCGCGCGATGCGCAGGGCAGTGCGTCGCTCAACCGGGCGCGCGTGTATCTCGCGGGCCCAGTATTGACACCAACTTCTGTCGCCGAGGCGCGCACGCAAGTGGCGAACGCCGCTGCGCAAAAAGTAGACATCATCAAAATTCGCGTCGATGACAATCTGGGAACCACCACGAAAATGACGCCAGCGGTGTATCGCGCAGTCATTGGCGAAGCGCATGCGCGCGGACTGCGCGTGGCCGTGCATCTCTACTACCTCGAGGACGCACGCGATCTGTTGAATGCCGGTGCCGACTTTCTCGCACACAGCGTTCGGGATTTGCCGGTGGATGCAACGTTTACGCAAGCGTTGGTCACAAGTGGGGTGTGTTACACGCCAACGCTCATGCGTGAAGTCTCCACATTCGTGTACGAAACAACTCCGTCGTTCCTGAGCGATTCGTTATTTCTCACACACGCCAACAAGCAGTGGGTGGCGAATGTGCAGCAACCGTCCCGTCAGCAGGCCATGCGGAACAGTGCAAGTGCGCAGCAGTACAAGGCACAATTACCCGTGGCGCAACGCAATCTCAAAACCTTGTTCGATGCTGGTGTGCCCGTGGTGATGGGCACTGACACCGGACCGATGGGGCGTTTTCAAGGCTACTTCGAGCTCATGGAGATGGAGATGATGGTCGAGGCCGGCCTGACGCCCGCGCAGGCGCTGGCCGCGTCCACCCGTGAGGCAGCACGATGTCTCAAACTCGATAACGAACTGGGCACACTGGAACGCGGAAAACGTGCCGATTTTCTGGTGCTGGATGCATCCCCGCTTGCACGCATCAGCAACATTCGGCGTATTCACTCGGTGTGGATTGCCGGCAATCGCGTGCCGCGCTAGCGGGTTCATGGCGCGCCGGCAACCGATGCCTGAACGCTCGCCGCACGTTTGACGATGTTTGCCAGCCTACCACAACGCAGGTTGTGATGCGCCAACAGCCAGGAGCGGCCATGCAGCGATATCACTATCATCCGGGACAACGGGCGGTGCAGGCGGAGGCCAATTCAGGGGCCTGTGCTGACAACTTGTCCACATGGGTGGGGCCCGTCGCGGATTTCGCGCTGGTTGCTGATCTGGTCGTGATGGCCTCCACCGACGACCGTCAACTTCGCGTCGGCGCGCTCTCCGGTCCCGCGCCGTTGATAGATGCCAGCGAATTGAACGGCGACATCACGATCACGCTGCCATCGCAACTCGCCGACGTCTGTGGTGACGAGCACGTGTGGGGAGGCATCGTGATGAACCTCGCGCAGGCAAGGCGTTGCCGGGTGGCGGGCATGCCTGTTCGCAAGGGAGACCATATCGAAATTCAATGCCAAACGGCGTTCACGAATTGCCGGAAGTACATGGCTCCTACCGCCAGTGCCGGGCGCCAAGCGCGCGTAGGACCGTCGCGGGTTGAAGCACTGGCCTTCGGCAATGTGTGGATTGCGCAAACCCTGAACACGGCCGAGACGGCGTTTCTGATTTCGGCATCACCATCGGGCGTTGCTGATGCGTCCCACCGCGGCGGATTTCCCGGCTTTTTGCGGTACGACGACGTCACGCACACCATTGCGTGGACCGACTACCTGGGCGATGGCATGTTCGTGAGTATGGGCAATGTTCGCAGCAACAGCGCGTGCGTGTTGATCGTGCTGGAGCTCGACACGGGAGATGCACTGCGACTTGATCTCGACGCCACGTACACCAATCTTCGCGCAGATCGGCCTGAGCGGGTGGAAGTATTGCTGCAAGCCGATGAACCGTATCCCGTACAGGGCCGGGTAGTGGCGCTGATCAACCGCGCGGAGCGACTGGTGGAGTTCTGTTATCCGCGAAAGCGGGCCGACAAAACGCAAGCCATTACTTCGGAAGATACGCGGGCAGTACAGCATCCGCAGTAACGAATCAGTCGCTCTGTCGAACGTGATGCCCCAATCCGATTTCAAGCACGCCCAGTGCTAACGCGAACTGCACGTATTCGGGTCGATGCGTGAGCCCGGTCTTGAGCTGGATGCGTTGCTTGTAGGTTTCTACGGTTTTGGCGCTGATGAACATTCGCTCACCAATTTCACGGGCCGAGAAGCCCTGTGCGATCAGCGACAGGACGCCGCGTTCGCGGTGCGTGAGCCGCTCAAAGATCAGGCGCTGTGTGATTTCAGGCGTGATAAAACTGGGCCGACGTGAAACCACGCGCGCGGGCCTCGCGCCGAGATAGATGTCACCGTGGGAGACCACACGAACGGCGTCGACCAGTTCTCTGTTGGACGCACTCTTGAGCAGACACCCTCCGGCACCGGCCTTGATCGCGCGGCTGAAAAAGTGCGTGTCGTCGTCCATCACCAGCGCGAGAACGCGAGTCACTTTCCCCGCAGCGCTCACGCTGGCACTCGCCGCACAGCCGTCCAGATCTGGCAAGGAAAAATCCATGACCAGCACGTCTGGTCGGTGGCGCTCAACGGCAGTCATCGCTTCGTGCACGGTGGCAGCTTCGCACACCACCGAGACATCACTCACCGCGCTCAACGCGGCAGTGTGTAGTGAGCGCACCTGAGGCTCGGCATCGGTGACGACAACGCGAATGACGGTGCTCTCTCCCCGCGGTTCGGGGTCGGCGCGTAACCGGTCATGACGAACACTGTGCCGCGCCAACACCGAACCGGACGCCGGCGCAATCGCTGTTGGGGAGGTCATCAGGTTCCTCCAGCGATTTTGGTCGCCTGCGCAATGTCGGCGCTATGCATTTGATACTCCGGCAAGTTTTTCTTGAGTTCGCTTTCGCGAACATTGAGAAACGCTTTCCACGAGGCCTGGGCTGATTTCGCATCACCCCGACTGGTGGCCGCGCGTGCCGCCAACGCCAGTCCGAGCAAGTGGGTTGGCGCTTGCGCCAGAATAGTGTCGGCTTGCGAGGCAGCAATCAGCAGATTTCCAGTTTCAGACGCCACACGGCCGTAGTCGTACCGCGCGTCGAGATCGAGTTCGGGACCCAGCAATTCGAAGCTCGCCAGCGCCATCGGCGCGAAAAACTGCAGGCTGTCTTTATTCCCTTCTTCGGAATACCGCATGATGCGGTCGTACAGACGGCTCGCGCGTTCGCGCGGCGACATGTTGTTGATGTCGGGTGCTGCTCCCGGTGCCACGGGCGCCGGGTTGCCCATCGCGAAGGGAGCACTACTGAGGGCGGAAGTGTCCGGCTCGCTTCCGCCAAAGTTTCGTCCAGCAAAATATCCGGTCGCGGATACCAACAGGATCGCGGCAATACCCCAGGGCAGGTACGACGCGACAGGCGCTGCCGCTCGGTCCCGGGAATCGGTAGCGCGGAGGGGACCGTTGGCGAATTGTTGGGCGACCGAAGCGCTGCCGCAGTCAGAACAGAATCGTGAACCGACAGGCAACGCCCCATGGCACACGGCACAGGCGCCGACCGTAATCCTCCGGCCGCACTGATCACAAAACGTGCCGTTGGTGCGGGCGCCACAGGCCAGGCATTCGGTACCGGTTGTTTTGCTATTTGTCATCGGATGTGCCTGATACGTATTGCGGTCTGGCAATCATAATGGACCGAGAGCCTATCGATGCAGGGTTTCAGAATTGTTCTTGCTTGGTCCACACTTGCGGAAAAATAGGCAAATTTCTGTCAGGAATTTCCTGCGATTCTGTAGGGATTTCCTTGCTCTCGGGGCCGAATTGGTGACGGTCCTCACAACAGAAAGCTACGCATGGGAACGCGTTATCTGCGCAAAGATGGTGAATGCGACCATTATGCCGTACAGCCCAGTGACGGCCGTGAGCCCACGCGATGCCGCCGGCCAACAGCGAACGACGCGAAGCGGGAACGCCAGTACTGAGGTAAGTAGTGCCATGCCAAGCATGGCGCCTGTGCCGAAAAGCAGAACGTAAACGTAGCCAATCGTGACATCGGGAAAGGTGCCCGCTACGAGGATCACCAGCGCGCCCGTTCCGGCGACGCCGTGCACCATTCCTGCGACGTAACTCCACCACAGCGGACGGACAGGGCGACTCGCGGTTCCGGGTGCGGGGGTCTGTGAGACGCGTTTGCCCAGCGTGCCGGCAATCGTTATTCCGCTCAGCGTCAACAGCATGAACGCAACGGGAAGTTCAAACCAGAGCAAGTGTTGCATGCGCAAGTTCACCCGGAGTGTGGTGACAATTATCACGCCAAGCGTGACGGTGCTCAGGTGGCCTGCGCCCCACAGCCCACCCAGTTGCGTGAGCCGCCGCACTTTGGATTCACCAACAGAAAGCGCTCCGACTGCCGCAAGATGGTCTGGTTCGAAGGCGTGGCGCATGCCCATGACGAAGCCTAAAACGACCGGCAGCCAACTCTGCGATAACATAGCAGCTTCTTATAACACCCGAATTGGGCGATGATATAGAGGACTTTTCCCTACAGTCCGCTGCCAGTCCCCAAACTATAAATACGGCCGTGTCACTGGAAGCCAGACCTGCGTTGTTGCTGGAAAACGTCGCCCACCGGTTTGGTCGCCGATGGGCCGTTCGGGGAGTGTCACTCGCCGTGGCGCCGGGCGAAGTGCTTGGCATCGTCGGCCACAACGGCAGCGGAAAAAGTACGCTCCTGCGCATCGCTGCGACCGCGGTGCGCCCCACCAGGGGCGGAGGAAACGTTTTCGGGGCAGATCTTATCCAGTCGGCACACGAGGTGCGCTCGATGGTGGCGCTGTTGTCCACAGAGTCGGGAGTATACGGCGATCTGACCGCGTTGGAGAACTTGCGATTTGCTGCGCGGATGCTGGGTACGCCGGCGACGGCCGACGCGCTGCAGGAATCGCTTGAGCGGGTGGGCCTTGGCCAGGAAGGCGGTACGTTGGCGCGGACGATGTCCTCCGGAATGCAGCGACGGCTGTCCATCGCCCGCATGCTGCTGCGTCGTGCCCGATTGCTTCTGCTGGACGAGCCTTTCAATTCCCTTGACAAGAATGGAGCGGGGCTGGTGAATCAGTTGATGCGCGACACGTGCGAGCGCGGTGGCAGCGTGGTGTTGGTCGCGCACGACTTGGCGCGTGCGGAACAGCAACCCAACCGTACCGTCGAAATGCGTGACGGGTTGCTGAATGGCCCTGGAATCGATGCTGTCACTGCAAGCTGAATGGGGCCGCGTCCGCGCAGTCGCGTGGAAGGACCTCGTCGCGGAGCGCCGCACAAAGTCGAATTTCAACGCGGTCGTCGCGATGGCCGCACTCATGCTGCTGTTTTTCGGATTCGCGTTGGGCCCGGATGCGGAAGCGCTACGCAACGCTGCCGCGGGGGTGCTGTGGTTGACTATCTTCTTCAGTGGAGTGCTCGCATTCAACCGTTCATACCAGCTGGAACTCGAAGCGGGTGCGCTCGAACAGTTGCTGCTGTATCCCGGCGAACGCTGGGCGATCTACCTCGGCAAGCTGCTGGCCAACCTGGCGTTCGTCTTTCTGATGGAACTGATCACGCTGCCGCTGACGGGAATTCTCTATCATGTCGCGTTTCCCGCACGGTGGTTCGCGGTGTTGTCCGTCCTCGTGCTGGGCACCATCGGATTTGTCAGTCTGGGCACGTTATACGCGGCGATGGCGAGCCGCAGCCGTTCGCGAGAAGTGCTCTTGCCCTTGCTGTTGTTTCCCATGATGGTTCCCGTGCTGATTGCGGCGAGCGGGGCCACCGCGGCGCTCCTCGTCAACGACGTTATGGGTGACAGCGGCGCGTGGATTCGACTGCTTGCTGCCTTTGATGTTATCTTTCTCATCGCGGCCACCTGGGCGTTTCAGTTCGTCATCGACGGATGAGGAGTGTTTCATGACGGCCATCATGCCGAAGCAAGCTGAACAATCGCGCCCGGCCCGCGACTTGGCGTCGCCGCTTGTCATGCCCGCGCGCTGGTTGACGGTACTCACGTTTGCGGCACCGGTCGCCCTCATCGCCGCGCAGGTGTGGTCGGTGCAGGCGTCGGCCCCCGACCGTGACATGGGGCACCTGCAGAAGATCATGTATGTGCACGTGCCAGCGGCGTGGATGGCGTTCTTGTCGTTTTTCCTGGTGCTCGTGCAAAGCGTACGATACCTGTGGCGCCGCGAAGAGCGTGCGGATTTGCTCGCCGCCGCCGCGGCCGAGGTGGGTGCAGTGTTCACCGGGTTGACGTTGCTGCTGGGGTCCATTTGGGGGCGACCGACCTGGGGTGTCTGGTGGACGTGGGACGCACGACTCACCTCGACGGCCGTGCTGTTTCTGGTGTTTATAGGGTACCTCGCGCTGCGCGGGTTGACCGACGATCCGGTGCGGCGCGCCACATGGAGCGCCGCGGTCGGCATTCTGGGCGCCCTGAACGTTCCGATAGTGTACATGTCGGTCAAATGGTGGCGAACCCTGCACCAGATGCAGTCGTCCCCAAGCACGGTCGATCCCACCTACGCGTGGGGACTTCGCTTGAACGCCATAGCATTGCTGCTGGTCCTGATCGTTTTCATTGCGCATCGCTATCGCGCGTTGCAGCGCGAACAAATCGCGGAACGCCTGCTCGATGACGCGGCCCTTTTACGGAGATCGGGCGCATGAATGGCATGGTAGTGAATTCCTGGCCGTACGTCATCGCCGCGTACGCGGCAACGTGGACTGTGCTGGGACTGTACGCACTTCGCCTGTGGCAAATGAACAGGCGCATAGAACATCCAGGGGCAACCGGAGCACTGACATGAACGTCGAATCCAAATCCGCCCAGGCATCGTCCCGAAAGTCGATGCCGTTGCAGAAACGCATAGCCATCGGTGCGCTGATCGTGCTGGTCAGCGCATTCGGATACCTGGCGTACGGCGGCGTGGAAGACAACCTGGTGTATTTCCTCACGCCGATGGAGTTGGCCGCGAAAGGGGATAACGCCATCGACCGGCCGGTGCGACTTGGGGGACAAGTGGTACCGGGCTCGGTGCAATGGAACGCCACCGCACTCGATTTGAAATTCCGCGTCACCGATGGGACGCGCGAAATACTGGTCCACTCAACGGGTGCGCCGCCGCAGATGTTCCGCGCCGGGATTGGCGTCGTGGTGGAAGGCAAGTACCGTCGCAGCGGGGTGTTCGAATCGCACAGCCTGATGGTGAAACATTCCAATGAGTATCGCGCGCCAACACCGGGTACCGCTCATCCGTCGCGCATCGACAAAACGCTCATTCGGAGTTAACCGCCCGTGACCCGAATCCTCGGTATCACGACCATCTGGATTGCGCTCGGGATGGCGGCGCTTGGCATTGTGGTGGGCGTGCTCGGGCTGCTACGCAAGCGCCAGGAACTGGTCGCGGCCGCCTTGCAAACGGTGTACATCAACTTCGTGCTGCTGACCGTGTCGATGGCAGCCATGATCTACGGACTGGTGACGCACGATTTCAGCATTGGATACGTGGCGCAGGTCGGAAGCCGCAGTACCCCGTTGTTCTATACGGTCATTTCGCTGTGGGGAGCGCTGGAAGGGTCCATTCTTTTCTGGGGCTGGGTGCTCGCGATGTACAGTGCGGTGGTGGTCTACGCCAACCGCAAACGTGAGGGCGGATTGATTCCGTGGTCGGCGGTGGTGTTGCTGTGCATCGGTTCGTTCTTCTACATCCTGCTTGTGGGCCCGGCCAATCCCTGGCATCTCGTCACGCCAGTGCTCGCCGACGGTCCCGGCCCGAATCCGTTGTTGCAGAATCATATTCTGATGGCCGTGCATCCCCCGTTGCTCTATCTGGGCTACGTCGGAATGACAGTGCCGTTCGCGTTTGCCATAGGGGCATTGCTCTCGCACGAAATTCATTCGGATGATTGGATCAAACTCACACGACGCTGGACGCTCAGCGCGTGGGCGTTTCTCTCGCTGGCCATCGTCGCGGGGATGTGGTGGTCGTACGAAGTGCTGGGCTGGGGCGGATACTGGGCGTGGGATCCCGTTGAAAATGCGTCGTTCATGCCATGGCTGACCGCAACGGCCTTTTTGCACTCGGTCATGGTGCAAGAGCGGCGAGGGATGCTCAAGTTGTGGAACGTCAATCTCATTGTCTCCACGTTTCTGCTCACGATTCTCGGCACCTTCCTCACGCGCTCCGGCATTATTTCGTCGGTCCATGCATTCACGACCGGCACCATTGGTTACTACTTTCTTGCGTTCATTGCACTGTGCGTGGTTGTGTCGCTGGTGCTGGTCGCGGGAAACAGTGAAGAACTTCGCAGCGAAGGGCGATTGGATGCGGCGGCATCACGCGAAACCGTGTTCCTGTTCAACAACCTGTTTCTGACCGGGTTCACGTTTGTTGTGGTGTTGGGCACGCTTTTTCCGCTCGTAGCCGAAGCCTTCAAGGGTGTGAAGGTCACGGTGGGTGCGCCGTTCTTCAATAAAATGACGCTGCCCATCTGTGTGAGCCTGCTGTTTCTCATGGGGGTTGGTCCATCGCTTCCGTGGAAAGTGGCCACTCGTGAGCAGCTGCGTCGCGCATTTCTGCTCCCGGGGGGTGTGGCACTCCTGGTGGCGGTAACATGCGTTGTGAGCGGAATGCGCGATGCGTACGGCATCTCGGCATTCACGTTTGCGAGTTTTGCGCTCGTATGCAACGTGCGTGAGTACGTGAGTGGCGCCATGGCACGCACACGAGCGCACGGCGAAGTGTTTCCGGTGGCACTGGTGCGGCTGGTGGCCGGAAATCGACGCCGCTACGGCGGATATCTCGCACACATCGGCATCATTCTCGTGGCGGTGGGCATAACCGCATCGTCAAGTTTTCGTTTCGAACGTGAAGCGACGCTGGCGCCAGGGCAGGTCATGCCCGTCAAAGGCGATTTATCCGTACGCCTCAAGTCGATGTGGGGCAAGGAGGAACCGCAGCGCCAGGTGGTGGGCGCTGACGTGGAGCTGTTGCGCAACGGCGTGGTAATTGGCACGCTCGATCCACGCATGAATTTCTATCGCTCGCAAGACACTCCCGTCCCCACGCCCGCCGTACGCAGCCGTCCGGCGGGCGACGTCTATATCAACCTGATGGCGTTTACCGAGAACGGGCAGTCGGCCACACTGCGAGTCATTCTGGAGCCATTCGTGCCGTGGATCTGGTTCGGTGCCGTTGTGGTAGCCTTGGGCGCGGTCGTTTCCGCGTGGCCGTCTTCCCGCCGTTCAATGCGCCGCGTAAACGCTTCGGCGCACGTTCCGTCGGCGTCTGGTGCTGGCGGGTATTCGATTCCTGGTGCGGCAGTGTCTCTGCAGGCGTCTGCGTCGCCGACGAAGTCGTCCTGATGAACTGGAAGCGCTCATTCCTGACCACGGCGGCCGTAGGCGGTCCGCTTATTGCCCTGTTGGCCTATGGAATGACACGCGACCCGCGAGATATTCCGTCGCCATTGCCAGGCCGCGAAGCGCCGACGTTTGCGCGCGCGGCGTTTGTGACCGGTGACCATTCGGCGCTGCGTGTGCCTGTCGGCGACACGGTTCGATTGCACGACCTTCGCGGACGGGTGGTGGTTGTCAACTTCTGGGCATCGTGGTGTCTGGCATGTCGCGGCGAACACTCTGCGCTGTCGGAGACGGCGCGGGCGTACGCCGACAAAGGGGTTCGTTTTTTCGGGATGCTCTATAATGACAGCGAAGCGAACGGTAGAGACTGGATTGCCGAAATGGGAGGACAGCCGTATCCGGCGCTGTCCGATCCCGGCGCGCGCGCGGCGATCGCCTATGGTTTGTACGGAGTGCCGGAATCGTTCGTGATCGGCGCTGACGGGCGCGTCGCGTACAAGTTCATTGGAGCGGTGAATGAGCCACAACTGCACCAGCTCATCGATTCGCTGCTGGCGGTCCCGACCACGACGCCTGGAACGCGCGACACGAGGAGCATTCCCGTTGAACGATCGGGCGCTCCAGTACCCCCATGACCTCCCGCCGCGACAATAAGCGCATGCGCTCCACACAGCGGCTTGTCATGGCGCTCGTCGTCGTTGCCTGCGTGATCCCCGCGCCCCCCGCGCAACAACCGGGTGGAGCTCCGGTCGCGCAGTCAGTCGTGATCCCCGCGCCGGGTGTCGATTCCGTTCTCGATGCCAGGGTGAAGGGCGTCGCATCGCACCTGCGGTGTCCCGTGTGTCAGGGCGAGTCTATTCAGGATTCTCCAGCAGAGCTTGCCGCACAAATGAAGACGCTGGTGCGGGAGCAGTTGGTGGCTGGCCGCAGCGAGCAACAAGTTCTCGACTATTTCGTTGAGAAATACGGACAATGGATTCTGCTTGCTCCCAAGGCGGAAGGCTTCAACTTGCTCGTCTATTGGTTGCCGGTTGTCTTCCTGTGCCTGGGTGCTGGCATCATCTGGATAGCGGTCAAACGCTGGACGCGGCCGGCTTCTGAAATTCCTGCAATGGCTGTCGACGCGGTCGGTCCGAAACCGCCGGCAAACACGCCCCTGAATGATGCAGGCGCTGTGTAAAGAATTTGCTACGGGGGCAAAACAGGGGATTTTCCCTGACTAACGCCAGTGAAGGCTCGCTGCATTATGTACGGTATAACTACGTAGTCCGCCGCGCTCACTCCTTCAAGTGTACGCTGGAATGCGCGGAAAGCGGCCAGGCGTCCTTCGAGGGGAACCGCAGATGCGGAAGATTCAGGATTGGTCCAGGAACATTCTTGTCGCACTCGTCACGAGCGGCATACTGATGGGCTGCGCCGACGAAACGATTGTGTTTCGCGACGCGCCGCGCTTTGAAGATCCAGCAGCCAACGCGGCCGGCTTTGTCGGCTATCGATCGGAAACCACCAAGGAAACAACGTGTGCCACCTGCCACGTTGAGGTGGGGGCAGAGTGGAAAGAAACGAAACACGCCAACGCGTGGGCGACGCTGCAGGCCAACCCCGGCAAGAAGGGCTACTGCGAAGCGTGCCATAGCGTGAACAACAACGGTAACGCAAAAGCAGATACGCTTGCGGGCTGGCGCACGACGAAATCAGTGCGGTATCAGGATGTGCAATGCGAATCTTGTCACGGCGCTGGTATCGCCCACATCTCGAGTCCGACAAAGGCGAATGTTCCGCTGGTGTCATTGAAGTCGGCATCGGGCTTCAGCAACGGTTGCGGCAGCTGCCACTCAGGTGTGCACAATCCATTTATCGATGAATGGAGCCGGTCCGGTCACGGAACGATGGCGCTTTCGAAAGCCGCGGCCTGGCGAGTAAGCGCTGATTCAGCGTATTGCCAAAGTTGTCATACCGGGCAGGGTGCATTAATAGCGTGGGGCGTGGCGGCGCGCACCAACTACAAGGAAAAGACCAAGGGCCCGGGCGACACACTCACCATTACGTGTGCCGTTTGTCATGACCCGCACGCCAAGAACAACTCAGGGCAGCTTCGCTTTCCGATCAACGTGAACAATACGGAGCAGAACCTGTGCATGAAGTGTCACAACCGCCGCAGTGTTCCCGATCCAACGTCGAGCCGTGGACCCCACTCGGCTGAGGGCGCATTCCTGACCGGTGAAGCGGGCTGGTTGCCCCCCGGCACTGAAATTCCAGGTGGCGTCACGAAGATCCAGTCCACACACGGGTCCACGGCCAATCCTCGACTGTGTGCCGGGTGTCACGTGAACAAGTACGCCGTGTCGGATGCGACGGGTTCGTTCGTGCAGAACGTGACCGGTCACACCTTCCTGCCAACACCGTGTGTCAACGCGAACGGTGCTCCAACCGTGTCCCAGACATGTGCGGAAACCGCACGCAGCTTCAAGTCCTGCACAGCCAGCGGTTGTCATGGCAGTGAGAATGCGGCGCGCTCGGCAAAGTCGGTGGCCGAAACACGCATCAGGAATCTGGCGATTGAGACGAATCGTCTGGTAGCACTGGTCAAGGCAACGCGACCCACCGAGTTCAGCGTGACCGACAACAAGATCACGACGGCGGAAGGCGCGAACTTCAATTCGCTTACGGCTTATAACGCCACGACGGGTGCCATGACCGGAAACACGGTGCACAATCCGTTTCTGATGGAAGCGCTCCTTACTGCCAGCATCGCGCAGCTCAAGAAGGATTATGGAGTGAGCATCACAGCGGGCGTTGACTTGCGCAACCTGTTCATGATGCCAGTCAAAGACCGGTAGGGTCGTTCGATGTTTGAAATGTTCCTGCAAATCGCGGCTGCGTCTGGATCAATTCAGGCGCAGCCGCCTGCGCATGAAGTACTGGTGCCGGCGGTGGTAAACAACCCCGTTCCCGGTTTTGTCGGCCAAGTCTTTCAGTGGCTCTTCAATCTGCCACAATGGGTTCAGTGGAGCGCGATCGTCATTGGCGCGCTCACAGGGGTTGCCATTGCGGTGCTCCTCGTGATCAGGCGCAAACAACTCGTCGCGTGGGTCACGACCCGCTCGCATGGATACAAGACCGCTCTCGTCGCACTGGCGGGGTTGATGTTGCTTGGAGCCGGCGCTGGTGGATATGCCGGCAACCATTACATGCAACACAACAACGACTTCTGCGTTGGTTGTCACGTAATGGGAACCGCCTGGGACGCGTTTCAACAGTCGGAGCATCGCAAGCTGCAATGTCACGACTGCCACCAGCAGTCGATGTTGGCGAGTGCGCGTCAGTTGTATTTCTGGGTGGCGGAACGTCCCCAGGAAATTCCAGAACATGCAAAGGTTCCGACGGCAATCTGTTCCGAGTGCCACGTGCAAAGTCCGAGCGACAGCAGCTGGAAGCGAATAATTGCGACGGCCGGACACCGACTGCATCTGAAAAGCGACTCGTCTGCGCTCAAGAACGTTGAGTGCGTGACCTGTCACGGACAGGAAGTACACCGCTTCCAACCCGTTGACAAAACCTGCGGCCAATCGGGTTGTCACAAGGCGGCCGACACCAAAATCGTGCTGGGAGCAATGGCCGGGCAAACGTCGCAACACTGTACTGGTTGTCACACGTTTACAAAGCCGGTGCCCGAAAACATCTCGATGGATTCCACCAAAAAGTATCTCATGGCGACCGGCAGCACGGAAAGTTGTTTCGGCTGTCACGATATGAAAAGCAAACTCAAAGGGTTTGACCCACAGCGCGACATCGGACACAACGGCGTGTGTGGCACCTGCCACAATCCGCACAAGCAAACCACACCGAAGCAGGCGTTTGAGTCATGCGCATCGGGCGGCTGTCACGCCGACCTCGCCAGCAAGAGCGCCTTCCACAGCAAACCATCCGTACACAAAATCGCCGACTGTGGCGCCTGTCACGAGGCACACGAGTGGAAAGCGAAGGGCACCGAGTGTATCGATTGCCACAAAAACGTCCTCGATATCAAACCAAAACGCATCCCGTCGGCGCCTCCACGCAAGGCCGGTGCGGGCCAATCACCAAGCGGTGAGCTCGAACTGCAACCCGTCGTTCGGATTCCCGATCACCCGTCACAAGGACGGGTGCAAACATTGCCACAGCATCGGCGCCGGTTCGCACGCCGTGCGTTGAATGAGCGCAAATCGTTCGTGCCGGCGTTTCGTCATCAACGGGCGGGCGCTGGCCCGCCGCGGTTGCAACTCGCGGCACGACAGATTCCCCCCGCCCGCGCACCGGCGCAACCGGCAGCGGCGCCCAAAGACGGAGCTGATTTCTCCCATCGCATCCACAAAGTGGTTGCATGCGCGAACTGCCACGATCAGAAAGTTTCGCCTGGTGCATTCAAGATGCGCACAACCAACGACTGTGCGGCGTGCCACCACTCGGCTGAACGGTCGGTAACGTGTGAAGGGTGCCACAACTCCCCCGCCGAGCAGCGCAAGGTGTATCTCCGTCCGGTGCCAATGCGCACCGCGTCAGGATTGCCAGCAAAAACGCGGCAACTGCCGTTCGCGCATCGGGCGCACCGAGATCTCGAATGCAAAACGTGTCACACCAATGGGGTCATGCTCGGCGTGTCGCGCGATTGCATGTCCTGTCATACGGAACATCACAACGTTGAACGAACCTGTACCGCCTGTCATGCGGACGCCAAGCTCTCGCATCAACGGGCTGCGCACGACGGATGTGCAGGATCGGGATGCCATAGCAATGCAACCGTCGTCGCGCTACCGGCCACCCGACAGGTCTGCCTGGCGTGTCACCACGAGCAGGTGAATCACAAACCCAAGCGCGAGTGCGCCGAGTGCCACGTGGTGAAATGGGGAGCGCTGGCAGGCGCTGCGCGCTGAAATGCGACGACCAGTGTTGCCGGCATCCAGTCGCCTGCGGCCGCGCCTCCGACTCCACGCGCCAACCTGGACGCACGCGCCGCGCCGGTTGCTGATGGTATTGGGGTTGTGCGCGACGACAGCACCGGCCAGTAAAATGGTGGCGCAGGGTATTCGTGTTCGCGGCGTCTCCACGTTCCGGCTACTCGAGCTGCGACCGTTCGTAGACGATTCGGCCGCGTTCAACACCACGGTACCAGGCGCGGTTGACTATCGATTGCTGGCCGATGGACGGGTTGTGCGCTGTGTTGAAGGGGACGCGTTCTGTCGGTACAAGCGCAGCGGAGCCACTGCGACCGCCATTCCGTACGTACAGGATCTGCAACTGACAGGGTGGGGGTTGGGGCGCGGAGTCAGCATAATCGCGGATGTCCGCTTGCGCGCGGCAATGGGATCGGCCCCTGCGCTGTGGCCACGCGCGGAAGACGCGTTTGACGCACTCGCTGCGTACGTGCAACTGGACCGTTCGCGATTCACTGCACGGGTCGGTCGTCAGTATGCGACGTCCGGGTTCGGCGTGTACAACTTTGACGGAGCTTCGCTGACATGGCGCGCCCATCGCCGGCTGACGGCGGAAGCATTCGGCGGATGGAGTTTGGCGCAAGGACTCAACGAGTCCTTCACCAGCAGCGAAATTGCCGCCGTTGATGAATTGGCACCCGATCGCAACGCCTTCTTGCTCGGTGCGCAGGTGCGCGTGCGTCCAACGGAGCGAAGCTCCATCAGTGCACGGTACCAGCGCGAACTGCGCGTGAACCGTTCCGCACTGTATAGCGAACGGGTGGCGCTGGACGGCAGCTGGAATTTCGGACGGGCATCGCTTGACGGGTCGTTCGAGCAAAATCTGTCAGCAAGTGTCGTGAATGAATTTCGCGTCAGGATGCGTTTGCCACCGGTGGCACAAACCACGCTTTCGCTCGAGGCGCGTCACTTTCGTCCATTTTTCGAACTGTGGACAATTTGGGGCGCGTTTGCCCCTGTTGGTTTTGATGAGGTGCGCACGCAGGCATCCTGGCGCACTCCAACGCGGGCCCTGAGCATCGACGTGCACGGCGCCTATCGGAAATGGGAAGCCACCGACGCGGGCCTCGATTTCGCCCCGTTGCGCAACGAGGGTTGGCGTTTGGGCGGTGTGGCAAACTGGCGCGTGGCAACTCATTGGAACACCAATGCGAGCTACAGCGCTGATATTGGGTTTGGTGCGGCGCGCACCGAGGGAGATGTTGGCGTACACTGGGATCACGGTCGCGTCTTTCTCGGCGCGAACGTTTCGGCGTTTCAGAGCATCTATGAATTCCGCATCGGCACAGGCCGTGTCTTCGGTGCTGGTGTCGATGCGGGATGGCAGATCAATCCCGATCTCCGATTGGTCGGTGATGCGGCAGTGTACCAGCAACGAGCCTTCAACGGCGCGCCAAGCAACGACTGGACGCAGCATCGTGGGACGCTGCGTTTTGAGTGGAGAATAGGGTCTGACCCCGGCGCGCAATCGGTGACATCGGCTGCGAACAAGGCCCAGGCGCGACTCCGCGGTGAAGCCGAACTGAAACGGGTCGCGGTGCTTTACCAAAACCGCCTGCCTGCAACGGCCGGCATACCGGAACCGCCGCAGTGAGGCTCATCCTGGCGCTGGGCATGTTGCTGACGTGCCTGGTGGCACCGGCACGCGCGCACGCGCAGTCGACGGCACCAGAGAACCAAACGCGTTTTCCGCACGCGCAACACGAAAAACTCTTTCCGCAGTGCAGTGGATGCCACCAGGGCATTCCCACGGGCGATCGTGCGACATCATTTCCGGATTCTGCCCTGTGTGGAGAGTGTCACAACAACCGCGATCAGCAGAAAGTCGCGTGGTCAACCCCATACCATGCTCCAAGTAATCTGAAGTTCTCGCATCGAGAGCATGATCGGCAGTCAGGCGCGAAGAGCGAGAATTGCAGCACGTGCCATGCGCCCCGGAGCCCTTCGTGGATGCATGTCGAGCGCGCCACTCCCGCGCAGTGTCGATCCTGTCATACCCACAATGCTGCTGCACATTTTTCCGTCGACAATCGGTGCGCCACCTGTCATCTGACATTGGCGCAGGCGACCAGGCTTCCGCTCGCGCGTTTGGCCGCATTTCAGAAGCCGGAGTCGCACGAAAAGGGTGACTTTGCGCAACGCCACGGAACCGTCGCGGCTGCCGCGCAGTCGCAGTGTGCGTTCTGTCATGCCAAAGAAAGTTGCGCCCGGTGTCACGTGAATGGTACGCGTGTTGCCGCGCAATTCGGTCTGCTCGCGGATGCACGCGTCGCGACACTTGTTGCAGGGAGGAAAGCAGTGTACGTGGCTCCGGCCACTCATCGCGCCGCGGCGTTTCTGGACACACATGGGAAGCTGGCGAGCGCCAACGTGCAGAGCTGCGCGAATTGTCATGCACGATCCAGCTGTCAGGCGTGCCACACCGGCACCGGTGCGGCGGAAACAATCAGGCAACTGCCGATTGCCGAGAAGGGAAGCGCCGCGGGCGTGCAGATCATTCGTGTGAACACGCCATGGAACTCGTCGACCGATGTGGGTGCCGCTTCAAGTCACATTGCACTGGGTCCGGCAACCGCAGGCAGATTTGCGAACGATGACCAGCCACGCAAAGCGCAGGTGCACGCACCAGGATTTGCGCGCACGCATGGCGCACCGGCGGCATCCGGACAACTTACTTGCGAAGGGTGTCACAGTCGCAGCTACTGCGCCGACTGTCACGGTGGTGAATCGAAGCGGCGCTTTCACGTAGCAAATTTTGCATCACGCCACGCACCCGAAGCATACGGCCGCGAAACCGATTGCCAGCAGTGTCACAATCCCGAGGTGTTCTGCCGCGGCTGTCACATTCAGGTCGGGCTGAGCTCAACAGGTCGCAGCAATGTTGGATTCCACTCCGCCCTGCCACTCTGGGTGCTGCAACATGGTCAGGCCGCACGGCAGGGTTTACAGAGTTGCACCAGCTGTCACACGCAAAAAGACTGCATGCAGTGTCATTCGCAAAGCGGCCGGCGAATCAGCCCGCACGGTCCGGATTTCGACGCGAGGCGCATGTGGAAAGCCAATCGACTCACCTGCCTGCGCTGCCATTTCAAGGATCCGTTCGACTCCCGTTAACACCATCCGCGTCATTCCACGTTCATCGCGAGCAATATGATCAAACACACACGCCGTTGCATCCATTCACGATTACGCTTTGCGCTGCTCGTGACCACGGCCTACAGCGTCACCGCTTGTGGTCCATCAGACAAAGAGGGCCGCCAACCATTAAACGCCGCCGTGCCTCAGGCGGGAACACCCACCGACGCCGATGCGAGTGCAACCACGCTGCCAAGCGGCGCTGTCGCGGCGCTTGATGCAGGGAATGGGGCGTATCGCTCAAAGGACTTCGCCACCGCCCTGAAGAAGTATCGCGAAGCTGCCGACATCGCGCCTGCGCACGCCGCGCCGTGGTTCGGTCTGTACATGGTAGCGAGTGAACTGAAGAATGTCTCGCTGGCGGACAGTGCAATGCTGCGCGTGAAACTCCTGTCGGCCGATCCCGCCGCACTTGGTGCGCACGCCGAGGTTGCGGCTGAGGGCGACAAGCAGGGCGGAACCCCGGGTGCAATGCCGCTGGCCGCGCCACTCGGTTCGGCACTACCGCCGGGACATCCCACCACGCAGCAGCTACCACCCGGACATCCGACGCCCGGAAAACCTCAGACGGCAAAACCACCGGTGCAACCCAAGAACGGAACCCTGTAGTCGCAGGCGCTGTTGCGGCCCACTTCTCGCGAGGCGACATGTACAATCCGAATCCCATTCCATGGCATCAGGACGAGTCACTGGTCACGTATTTCGAAAAGACCGGTGTATCGCGGCGTAAGTTCCTGAAATTCTGCGCCGACATGTCGGTGATGCTGGGTGTCACTTCACTGGCAACGCCCCGAATCGTGAACGCACTGGCCGCACTGCGACGACCTTCGGTCGTGTGGTTGTCGCTCCAGGAATGCACAGGGTGCGTAGAGAGCGTGCTGCGAAGTGCCGAGCCCACCATTGGCGACTTGCTACTGGATATCATTTCACTGGACTTCCAGGAAAACCTGATGGCCGCCGCTGGCTTCGCGGCCGAGAAGGCTTTGCAGGACGCAATGACTCTGAACAAGGGGAACTACATCCTTATTGTGACGGGATCCATTCCAACGAAGGAAAGCGGCGTCTACACAATGATTGGTGGTCGCACCGCTGAAGTGATCCTGCGTGAGGCGGCCGCGGGCGCGGCACACGTGATTGCGGTCGGCGCATGCGCCCACTGGGGAAATGTGCAGGCAGCGCGACCGAATCCCACGGGCGCGGTTGGGGTGCGCGACATCATCACGGACAAACCGGTGGTGAACATCGCGGGGTGTCCCCCCATTGCCGACGTTGTGACGGCGACAGTCGTCCACATGCTGACGTTCGGGAAGGTTCCGGACCTTGATCGCGAAGGCCGACCGAAGTTTGCGTACGGCGCAAAGATTCATGATCAATGCGAGCGTCGGGGACACTACGACGCCGGACAGTTTATCGAACGGTGGGATGATGAGGCCGCGCGACAAGGGTATTGCCTGTATCACATGGGATGCAAAGGACCGGAGACATTCTCGCCGTGTCCGATCGTGAAGTGGAATTCTGCCACGAGCTGGCCAATCGGCGCCGGACACGGGTGCATTGGTTGTACTGAGCCACACTTCTGGGACACGATGACTCCGTTCTACACACGGTTGCCCAATGCCGTGGGCATTCCGGTTGAACGAACGGCCGACATTCTTGGCGGCGTGCTGACGGTTGGTGCACTCGCCGGTATTGCGGCGCACGCAACGTTTACCGGCATCTCGCGCACCCGCACACGACGAGAGCTTCCCATTCTGGAAGAGTCACGGCGCCCGCCACCGGACGGCCCGCCGCTTTAACCTACGACCAGATCGAAAGGAATCGGCATCATGGCACGCACCAGAGTTGTGGTCGATCCGATCACGCGCATCGAAGGGCACCTTCGTATTGAGGTGCAGGCCGATGACGGACGCATCACGAACGCGTGGGCCAGCGCCACCCAGTTTCGTGGCCTCGAACTCGTACTGAAAGGCCGAGACCCGCGCGATGCGTGGGCGTTCGCGCAACGCATCTGTGGGGTGTGCACCGTCGTGCACGCGGTTGCATCACTCCGCGCGGTCGAGGATGCGCTGGATATTCAGATTCCCGCTCAGGCGAATCTCATTCGCAACCTGATGGTGGGCATGCAATACATCCACGATCACGTGGTGCATTTCTATCACCTGCATGCGCTCGATTGGGTCGACGTTGTCAGCGCGCTGAAGGCGGACCCGGTGGCGGCGGAGAAGATTGCGCAAGGCATTTCAACGTGGCCCAACAACAACGCGGCGCGGTTTCGCGAAGTACAGGCGCGCGTGAAAACCTTCGTGGCCAGCGGCCAACTCGGCATCTTCACCAACGGTTATTGGGGACACCCGGCGTACAAGTTACCGCCGGAAGTGAATCTCATGGCGGTGTCACATTATCTCGAAGCACTGGACTGGCAACGCGACGTGGCGCGCTTGCATGCAATTTTCGGCGGCAAGAATCCACACCCGAATTTCATTGTGGGCGGGATGGCGTCGGCCATCAATCTCGACGCGCGTGCAACGATTAACGCCGGCCGTCTATCGGAGGTGGCGGGCATGATCCAGCGCGCGCAGGATTTTGTCGAGCGCGTGTATTGGCCCGACCTGGTGGCAATTGCCGGCTTCTACAAAGACTGGGGCGCCATTGGCGGCGGAACCGGAAACTTCCTGACGTACGGCGACATTCCGAAAACCAAAGGCGGCAGCGATTTCTATTTCCCGCGCGGCGTGGTGCTTAACCGCGACCTGACAAAGGTGCACCCGTTCGATCAGGCTGGCGTAACCGAGGAGATTCACAGCGCGTGGTACGAATACTCCGGCGGCAGTGATAAAGCGCTGCATCCGTGGGAGGGTGAAACGAAAGCGTCGTACACCGGGCCACCCGCTCCGTGGACCTACTTACAGGATGAGAAGAAATACACCTGGATGAAAGCGCCGCGTTACAACGGCAAACCGATGGAAGTGGGTCCGCTGGCGCGCATGCTGGTTGGATACGCGTCCGGGCACAAGGAAATCAAGGAGATGGTCGCGCAAACGCTGAGCACGCTCAAAGTGGGACCGGAAGCGCTCTTCTCCACCTTGGGCCGTACCGCGGCGCGCGGTATGGAGTCGGTGTTGTGGGCGCGTTTGATGCAAGGCTGGTACGACGACCTCGTCGCGCGTATCAAAGGTGGCGATACCAGCACGCACAACGGCGAGAAGTGGGAACCGTCAACGTGGCCACAGGAGGCGAAGGGCTTCGGATTCATGGAGGCACCTCGCGGCGCGCTTGGACATTGGGTGCGCATCAAGGATGGAAAGATCGAGAACTATCAGGCGGTGGTTCCCAGTACGTGGAATTGCTCTCCGCGCGACAAGGATGGTGTGATGGGGCCGTACGAAGCGGCGCTGGTTGACAATCATCCATTGGCCGACCCGGCACGTCCGCTTGAAATTCTGCGCACCATTCACTCGTTCGATCCATGCCTCGCGTGTGGCGTCCACATTCTCGACGCCAGCGGCAACACGTTGATGAAGGTCACGGTGCAATGAACCGCACGCGTCCGCCAACAGATCCGGCGCTGCATCCTCACGCAGGCCCGCATCGCGTGATAGAACCCCCAATAACGCCCAACTCTGCGCGCCGCCGACTGCTGCAGCATCCCGTGCCGCCTGCGATCGGGAGTTACGAGTGGATGTACCTCTGGCAGTTTCCGTTGCGCATGATGCACTGGATTGCGGCGATCGCCGTGGTTGCCTTGGTGCTTAGTGGGTTCTGGATTGGACGCCCGCACTTCATGGGCAGCGCGCAAAGCACGAGTGCCTTTGGCACGCAGTGGGCGCGCCTGATTCATTTCAGCGCGGGAATGCTCCTGGCGGTGACCGGGCTGGTACGCCTGTACTGGTTGGTGGCAGGTAATCGCTTCGAGCGCTTCAAGGCGCTGTTCCCCGTGCAGCTCCGCGACATGCGCAATCTGATCAAGCAAACGCGCTTTTACCTGTTCATGGCGCCGCGCGACATGCCCTCGTACATCGGGCACAATCCCATGGCCCAATTGTCTTACACGGTAGTCTATGTGGCGGCTGTGCTGATGGTCCTCACAGGGTTTGCGCTCTATACGACGACGCACCCTAACGGCTGGATGTACGCGGTGTTCTATCCCGTCACGACCGGTTTGGGTGGCCTGCAGAACGTGCGGCTGGTGCATCATCTCCTCACCTGGTTCTTCATCATCTTCATTCCGGTGCACGTCTATCTCGCCATCCGATCGGATGTGCTGGAGCGTGGCGGCGGAATATCGCAGATGATCAACGGTGGCAAGTTCGTGCCAGTGGACGAGGAATTTGCTGATGCTGAGAATTGACGTTCCAGCGGGTGTTGCAACGACGGCAGTGATCGGGCTCGGGAACCCGCTGTTGGGCGACGACGCGCTCGGCCTCGTTGCACTGGAGCGTCTATACACGCAGTACGTCATGCCCGATGAAGTGTCGCTGCACGATGGGGGTACGTGGGGCATGTCCTTGCTGCCCACCATCGAAGACGCAACGCACGTGCTTTTTCTCGACGCGATTGACCGAAAGGAACCGGCCGGGACGTTCATACGCATGGAAGGTGCAGAAATTCCCGCCACGCTGGCGACAATGGTCTCACCACACCAGATCGATTTACGCGAAGTGCTGGCGGTCACCCTGTTGCGCGGCACGTTTCCCGTGCACGCAGTTGCCGTGGGCGTACAGCCGGAGACGCTCGCTACCCAGGTTGCGTTGTCGCGAACGGTGGCCGCATGTGTGGACATTGTGGTAGCCGCGGCCGTCGCACAACTGCGCGACTGGGGGCACGTGTGTGTTCCGCGCGCACCCGATGACCCACTGCGCCTTCGCCCCGCGTCGACCAACGGCGGCATTTCGGGGGTGGTGTGCACGAGTTGAGCATTGCGCTCGAAATCTGCCGCGTTGTAGAGGAGCGCATTCCTGCGGCGCAGCTACATCAACTCGCAGAAGTGGGGTTGGACATTGGCGAGCGCGCCACGATGGAAGTGGCCAACCTGCAGTTCTGTCTCGACACGCTCCTGGCACATTCACCGTTTGCCGGAGCCGACGTGGTGATTGCACGCACCGGCGGCGAGGACACGCGCGTAAGCTATCTGGAGATTGACGATGAGCGTTAAGCGCATTGAAGTCCGCGAGCGCGTGATGGCGCGGAACGACGCGATTGCTGAAGGCGTCCGTCAGCAGCTCGATCACGCCGGCGTCGCCGCACTCAATCTGGTGTCGTCACCGGGTGCGGGCAAGACGCAACTGCTCGAGCGTACGCTCGACGACATCGGCAACGAGTTGCGCCTGGCAATTGTCACCGGTGATGTGCAGACCGAGAACGATGCCAACCGCCTCGCCTTGCACACCTCGCGGCTCGTACAAGCGGTGGTGACGAACGGCGGGTGTCATTTGGATGCGCTGCAAGTCACGACTGCTCTCGCGGCAATTACGCTGGCGGATACCGATCTCGTCATCCTCGAGAACGTCGGCAATCTCGTATGCCCCGCCAACTGGGACCTCGGCGAGCGACACCGGGTGACGTTGTGCGCGGTTACCGAAGGCGAAGACAAACCGCTCAAGTACCCAAAGGCATTCGCCAACGCCGACCTGGTGCTGATCACCAAGGTTGACTTGCTGCCCTATCTGAAATTCGACGTCGCGCTGCTCGAAGCAAACATTCGCCTTGCCAACGCGACTGCAACCATCCTGTTGACGTCATCCCAATCAGGAGCCGGGTTGCTGGAGTGGTACGCATATCTACTCAAAGCCACGAAAAGCGCACGTGCACGTGCACGCACAGTTGAGCTGGCGGCCGTGTAACCATGCGCACCGCAGTCCGCCTCACCATCACCGGTGTCGTGCAGGGGGTGGGATTTCGTCCCTTCGTGCATCGACTGGCCAATCAACATCATGTGGCGGGCTGGGTTCGTAATCAGGCAGGCCAGGTGGACATTCACGCCGAAGGCGCAACTGCTGACCTTCGTGCGTTCTCTGAGGCCCTTCCACGACGCGTCCCACCGACGGCCACAATTGAAACGATGACCACGGCGTTCGAACACGCCAGCGGCCTTTCCGGTTTTCGGATCGTCGAAAGTGCAGACCTCAGTGAGGCAACGCCGGTCGTGAGCCCGGACATTGCCACGTGTGACGCGTGTATTGCCGAGATGCTCAATTCGGAAAACCCACGCTATCGATACGCATTCATTTCCTGCGTCGACTGCGGACCGCGATATGCGGTGATTCACGCGTTGCCGTATGATCGCGAACGCACCAGTCTCCGCAAGTTTCCTCTGTGCGGAGCATGCACGAACGATTACGGATCACCCGGTAATCGGCGGTTTCATGCCGAGAGTATCGCGTGCCCGGAGTGCGGGCCCCATCTGACGTTTGAAAAAGTCGGCGATGGGACGCCATTGTGCCGAAATGGCGTTGTCGACAGTGACGACATGTGCGTGGACGCATCGGCCAACGTCATACTTGCGGGGGGTGTGGTGGCGGTTCGAGGCATAGGTGGCTTTCATTTGGCGGTCGATGCGACCAATGCAAACGCGGTAGCACGGCTGCGCACGCGAAAGCGACGCGACGCAAAACCGTTGGCGTGTATGTTTGCCAACGTTGTCGATATTCAACGCTGGACTACACCAACTGCGCCTCAATTGCAGTGGCTGTCGTCCCGTCAACGGCCAATTGTCCTGGTCGCACTCCGGCACGATGTCCTGGAACCGATAGCGCCGGGCGTCTGTCCAGGACTTGAGGAAATCGGTGCCATGTTGCCGTCTACGGCACTGCACCACCTGTTGCTTGCGAAGGTAGGTCGACCGCTTGTCATGACCAGCGGCAATCTGAACAATGAACCGCTGGCTGCCAGCAATGATGAAGCGCGCGCCCGCCTCCGCAACGTGGCCGATGCCTTCCTCATGCACGATCGCGAAATTGTCGCGCGGCTTGACGACTCCGTGATTCGTCTGGCCGGCGCGCGACCCATTTTCATTCGTCGCGCGCGCGGGTATGCGCCACTTCCACTTTCGCTTCCCGTCGCCTCCCCCGTACCGTTGCTGGCCGTTGGCGCACATCTCAAGAATGCACTTACGCTGGTGCGGGGTGATAGTGCATACGTCAGTCCGCACATCGGCGACATCGATTCACTGGAATCGCTCACGCATTGGACGTCGGTTCGGCTTCGGTACCAGCAATTGTTTCGCATCGTTCCGCGGGCATTTGTCGCGGATGCGCACGACGGATATCCCACCACACAACTGGCCATGGCGCTGGCCACAGAATTCGACGCGCCGTTCATTCGGGTGCAGCACCATCACGCGCATATCGCGGCCGTTGCCGCCGAACACCACGTGACTGCTCCCGTAATCGGTCTCGCGTTCGACGGAACGGGCGCGGGCGCCGACGGAACGGTTTGGGGCATGGAGTTCCTCCGGTCCAGCCTCGCGTCTTGCGAACGCGTGGGGCATCTCAAGCCTGCGCCACTCCCCGGTGGCAATGCGGCCGTGCGTGCACCGTGGCGATCGCTGGCGGGATTCATGTCGGTCAACCCCAGCGCATTCGAGAAACTTGTTGTGGGTCGCGACGGCATCACCCACACGGAACAACGGGTCGTCCAACAGCAGATTGCGGGCCGGATCAACACGCCAATGGCGTCCTCTGCCGGTCGCCTGTTCGATGCCGTTGCGTCGCTGCTTGGAGTGTGTCATCACGCGCAGTTTGAGGGGCAGCCGGCCATGCTGCTGGAAGCACTTGCCGGCACAACGCGCGGAACAAAACTGCCGTTTCCGGTAGCGCATAGTTCGTCGGGCATGCTGGAACTCGATTTTACGCCATTGCTGGTGGCACTGACGGAACGGAAAATGGCGGGGGTTTCCACACAGCAACTGGCTGCCGACTTTCACGAAAGTGTGGCATCAAGCGCGTGCGCGCTCACCTGTCAGCTTGCGGAGACGTACAACACTCGAACCGTCGTACTGTCGGGAGGCTGTTTCCAGAATGCACGACTCCTGACGCGTACACGCGAATTGTTGACGGGGTCGAAACGCGAAGTGTTGGTCGCAACGAAGCTCCCCGCGAACGACGGCGGCATTTCGTACGGACAAGCCGCAGTTGCTGCCGCGCAGCTCGCCGAAAATTTGATCCTGCCCGCAACAGCACCTGTTGTTGCGCGACGCACTCCCATGTTCCATCAAGCGCAGGAGAGCTGACCATGTGCCTCGGCATCCCGGGAAAAATCGTGGAAATCCGGAAAGACGCAGAACTCGCCACCGGCGTTGTGGATTTTGGCGGCGCCAAGCGCGAGGTGTGTCTTTCCTACGTCGCGGATGATGTGTCGCTGGGTGATTACGTCGTCGTACACGTCGGGTTTGCGATTTCCAGAATCGATGAAGCCGAAGCGCACAAAACGTACGCCATCCTGCAGGCCATGAGCGAACTCGGCGACCTCGATTTTATCAGAGACAATGCGGAGTCGCTGCTTGGCGAGGCAGGGTTGCCATCGGCCGGTCAGCGCCCACCGGAGAGCCTGTTATGAAATACCTCAGCGAATATCGCGATCCGGCGCTGGCACGGTCATTGGCGCGTCGCATTCGCGAAACCGCCACCCGACCCTGGACACTGATGGAAGTGTGTGGTGGGCAAACACATACCATTGTGCGTCAGGGGATTGACGAACTACTGGATGGAGCCATTGAGATGATTCATGGCCCCGGATGTCCGGTGTGTGTCACGCCACTTGAGCAGATTGACCGCGCGGTGCATCTGGCCGGACGCAGCGACGTCATCTTTACGTCCTTTGGTGACATGTTGCGCGTGCCAGGCAGCGATTGCGATTTGCAGCAGGTGCGAGCGCGCGGCGGCGCGGTGCGAATTGTTTACTCTCCGCTGGACGCGTTGCGCATTGCCGAGCAGCACCCCGATAAGGAAGTCGTGTTTTTCGCGGTGGGATTTGAAACAACTGCTCCGGCGAACGCGATGGCGGTAGTGGAAGCAGCACGTCGCGGCTTGCGCAATTTCAGCGTGCTGGTGTCGCACGTCACGGTGCCTCCCGCGATGGAAGCCATTCTGTCTGCGCCGGATAATCGTGTGCAGGGATTTCTCGCCGCCGGGCACGTGTGCACCATCATGGGTTTTACCGAGTACGAGCCCATTGCCGCGCGCTACGAAGTCCCAATAGTGGTGACGGGGTTCGAACCGCTGGACATTCTTGAAGGGATGCTCATGGTCGTCGAGCAACTCGAGCGGGGCGAATGGCGCGTCCAGAACCAGTATGTGCGCGCAGTCAAGCGCGACGGCAATGAAGCGGCGCGACGCACCGTGCACCGCGTGTTCGAGTTGCGCGACCGTCAATGGCGCGGTATCGGAATGATTCCCGGCAGCGGCCTCGCTATGCGCCCGGCGTTTGCGGCCTGGGACGCCGAGTTGAAGTTCGATCTGGCAGGCATCGTGGCGACCGAGCCTGCGGATTGTCACGCGGGCGAGGTGTTGCGCGGACTCATGAAACCATTTGACTGTCCATCGTTCGGCGCGATGTGTACGCCGGAACATCCAATGGGTGCACCAATGGTTTCCAGTGAAGGTGCGTGCGCGGCCTACTACAACTACGGGCGCTATCGGACAGGATCACCGCTGGCGCACACTGGCGCCGGTTTGCCAATACTCGGCCACGCATGAGCACCGCAACGGTTTCCATGGCGTCACTCGGTACCGTGGGGCTGACATGTCCCACGCCGGTATCCACGCACGATCGCATTGTGCTCGGTCACGGATCGGGCGGAAAGTTGTCAGCGCAACTGTTTCGTGAACGCATTCTGCCACACTTTCAGAACGAGGTGTTGCAGCGACAGGAGGATGGTGCGGTGGTGACGCTGGGTGGTGCACAAATCGTGCTCTCCACCGACACGTTCGTCGTGCAACCGCTGGAGTTTCCCGGCGGTGACATCGGAAGTCTGGCTGTACACGGCACCATCAACGACATCGCCATGATGGGCGCCCGTGCTGCGCATCTCACGGTGGGGTTTGTCATTGAAGAAGGATTACCCACGGTGGTGCTCGATCGAATCGTGCGTTCCATGGCGGCAGCGGCGCGCGCGATGAACGTGACCATCGTTGCTGGCGACACGAAGGTGGTGGAGCGTGGCAAGGGTGACGGATTGTTCATCAATACCACCGGCATTGGGTTACTCGATCCCGCATTCGCGCCGTCGGCGCACCGGGCCGCCGTCGGTGATGCCATCCTGCTAAGCGGTGCGATTGGTCGCCACGGTATGGCCATCATGGCTGCGCGTGAGGCCATCGGGTTCGACACGACAATTACCAGCGATACGGCGGCGTTGTGGCCGTTGGTGGAGCTGCTGCGAAGCGCGACCGATGGTCACGTGCACGTGCTGCGTGATCCAACGCGTGGCGGAGTGGCCAGTGCGCTGAACGAAATCGCTTCGGTGTCACGCACGGGAATGGTATTGGATGAACCCAGTCTCCCCATTCCGGGCGACGTGATGGCCGCCTGTGAGATGCTGGGCCTCGACCCCATGTATGTCGCGAACGAAGGGGTGTTGGTGGCACTCGTGCCGCTTGCGTACGCTACCGTGGCACTGACCGCATTGCGCACACATCCGCTGGGCGTGGATGCTGCACGTATCGGGCACGTCGTCGCCGAGCACCCAGGACTTGTCGTGATGAAAACGCATGTTGGAGGCACCCGCATTGTCGACATGCTGCCGGGTGACCAGTTGCCGCGCATCTGCTGAACACGCGCTCGGCGTCACCGTCGAGCGTCGCAAGTGAGAAATGTGACCGCGCAGTTCAACGCAGCGTGAGTTTCTGCACGCGCCAGTTCAGAATTTCTGCCACCCACAGTTCGTTTTCGGACGGACACGCAATTTGGTGCACCCACCCAAACTGTTTGGCCTGTTTCCCAGCCTCACCCAACACGCCCACCACCTTTCCATCCAGGGTGAGTTTGTAAATGCGTCCCGGCACCGCATCGGCGACGAACAGGTATTGCGTGGGGCCTGGCGTAATACACATGGCCCACGGTGCGCCAGAGGCAGCCAGTGGATTACCCACGCCCGGCGCCGAACCAATCAACACATTGGGTTGCTTGTCGTAGGGCACATTGATGGTGAAGAGCCCAACAGGCGCACCGTCAGGATCGAACACCTGAATGCGCCGGTTCGTGCGATCGCCGACGTAAATGTTGCCCTTCGCATCGTTCGCGATGGTGTGCAGAATATTGAATTGCCCGGGCTCTGTCCCGCGTGAGCCCCACGTCTTCACCCACTGTCCGTCCTTGTCCACTTTGACAACGCGAGAATTGCCGTAGCCATCGGCAATGAAGATGTTGCCGTTCAAGTCCCACGCGACGTCAGCCGGTCGGTTAAACGTGCCCCAGCCGGCACGGGGCTGTGTCCCCGGAGGGAGCGCAGGCGCCGCCGCTTCAACGGCTTCCTCACGTCGGCCCAGCACCATTGTGACACGACCCGCGGGATTGAACTTGATGATCATGTTCGTGCCTTCGTCCGTCGCCCAGATATTGTCGTCTTTATCAATGCGCACCGTATGCGCAAAGGAAAAGCCGTACAGGTCTTTCCCAATTTCGCGCAGGTATTTGCCCGCGGCGTCGAATTCGAACAATTGCGATGCTGCCGCACCATGCACCGTGGAACGCGCACCCGTTCGCGTGAACACAAACACGTTGCGTTTCGAATTCATCGCAATGCCCACCACTTCACCAAAGTGCATCCCCGCCGGCAGCGTGAGCGGCGAGATGTTGGCGTCAAAACGAATTTCGGGCACGGCGGATTGCGCGACAGCCAACTGCACATGCGCCAGAAGGGAGACAACCGAAAGGAGGGCAGCGGTGCGGTAGCGGTGCATTGGGGTGCTCCGTACGACGGTGTTTAGGGACGGAATTCGTGTGCACAACACTACCTGTTGGCGGTCGCCGTGGATACCGTCGCGGCTGATGGGTCCTCAGGCAGCGAACTTCACGCGGGTTCCAACAACCTTTGAGGTTTCCTCTCCGCTGCGCACTCAAAGCCAGTAGAAGTCTGACAGCTCGCAGCTTGACCGCTGAAAGCTCCCAGCGTTCGTTGCCGGGCTTTTCATCCAACGGCCATTCCGCCCTCAGCTGCTACCGAGCACGAATTGGGAAGTCTGCCCTGCTCAAGCCACTTCCTCCGCACCGCTACGTTCGTCTCCGCGCCTCTTTGCTCGGTGCAAGAGCCGAACAGACCAATAAGGCTGTGACCGTTCGCTGTGGCCGGCGCCGCCAGCCGTTGCCGCAACCTGGGCAGAATCGCACCGCCGGGAGTAGAATAAGTCGTAGGCCGCAGCGATTCGCGCGCAACTTGTGTACTGCGGCAGTTTTTCCCGACTCAAGCCAGGCTCGATTCCCCATGTCACGCGCATTCCTGAGAGACGACGCCGAAGGCGAAATGCCCCGGCGCAACTACGACCTGCCGCATCCCGACGATCCGGAGTTTGACCGGGCCGCTGCGCGCGCGTTGTTGGAAGCGGCGCGGGTGAATGAAACACAACTCGCAGAACGCGCAACCGGCTTGTACTGGGGCGAACCCCGCCTGCATCCGTACGTGCAGGAAATTCTCGAGGAGGCCGAGCGAAAGAAGGACGACCGGTTGGAGCAGCTGGCGAGGAGATTTCTACGGTAGTGCTGCACGGTTTCGGTTCATCACAGCTGAAACACTGTCGTCAGCACGCTGATGCTGAGCTCGGCGACGACCGCCATGCTTCCCCGTGACTCATTTTGCGCTAAGGCGGGCACACATCCTCAGTGCCTTTGTACCGCACCAGTCTCCACGAGCTATCGCTGCGCTGTTCCGCCGTCCCTCGCAACACCCGACACTCAGGGCGCGCGCCCGTCACCACAATGTCAAAGAAATCGTGCAGCGCACCGCTTTCCCGTCGCATGCTGTGATGTGTTCCGAAACTGCGACGAATGAAATTCTCTGACGACAAACCATTCGTGGCGTCAATAATCTCAAGGCCATCCGCCAGCACCGCCGCACCACGAACGAGTCCCGCGCGCTCGCTGCGATTTACCACGCGTGATATCTGGAGCATCAGGTCATTCTGCGATGCGTACAGCACCATTCGTTTCGCCAGCGGCCTGATGCGCGGCACAGAATAGGACGCAAAACGGGCGGCTGGAACATCCGGCTCAAAAAAACCGATGGCACGCAGCGGGCTCGCCGTGAGTCGTTCGCGCAACACAGAATCAGCCGCCAGCGCTTCGCTGACAATTTGTGCGCCCAGCGAATGCGTGACGACCACCATCCGATTTCCGCCAATGGTGGCGTGTACGGCCGTGGCCAGGCGCACGAATGCCGGACGACTTTTGGTCGCTGCGACAGAATCCTCGCGATACGCGCCCGTGATAAAACCACCGGCTTGTGTCCAGTTCACCGCGCGGCCTGTCGAGGGCCAACTGAACGCCACCCACCGCGCCCTCGAGCCGGACCTGCGATACGACTCGGCCACATCCCGAATCGCTTTGCTGTGACTCGTCTTGTATCCGTGCACGGAAAGCACGACGACACCGTTGGTGTCCGGCGACGGCGCTGCAATGGCGGCAAGAAACGCCGTGCTGGTCAGCCGTGCGGAATCGATGATGCGAAGCCTCAGGTCTGCAGACATGGCGTCGATCCCTGCGCGGGTTGCCACGCGATAGAACCCGTACTCGACTGAGTCGGCAAACGTGTACGCCAGACGCTCGTTGTCGCGTTGCCGAGCGGTGGCGTACCACACCGTATCAATTTGTGCAGGGCGCAGGTCGGCCTGTCGCGGCGACGTACGACAGCCCGCCCCAACGCACGCCAGCACGAGCGCGCACGCCTGGCGCAACCGTACGCGAGTCATTCGACGGGAAAGAACATCGCAACGAGGCGAATCGCGGATCCTCTAAGTTCAGGAGTTTGCGCGGCACGGATTGCTGATCGGCAACTTTGCGCAACCCGGTTGGTCAACAAGAAGGAATTGGATGTTTATGCGCAGCAGTCGCTCACCCGATGCACCGACCCTCCCCTTCACTGCCGAACAATAGTCCATTTCCCCCTCACAGCAACGCACCCTGCAGTCCCTGAACACTAGTCCATCTCCCCCTCACAGCAATGCACCCTGCAGTTCCTGAACACTAGTCCATCTCCCCCTCACAGCAATGCACCCTGCAGTTCCTGAACACTGAACCCTGAACCCTGAATCCTGCACTTCCTGCCCCCTCACCCCTTGCACTTCCTGCCCCCTCACCCCTTGCACTTCCTGCCCCCTCACCGAACCCCCCACAAACTCGCCGCATCCACCGTCACCCCTCCATACCGCACAATAAAATGCAAATGTGGCCCCGTCACTCTCCCGGTGGCCCCCACATTCCCAATGAGCCCCCCAAGCGGCACCGTATCCCCCACCGCGACCAGATGTTTGCTCAGGTGCAGATATGCCGAGACAATGCCCTCGCCGTGATCAAGGTAAATGACATTGCCGCCGAGGTAAAACGCTCCCGTCAGTCGCACAATGCCCCGATTGGCCGCACGCACGGGCGCTCCCACCGCCCCCGCGTAATCAGTTCCCATGTGGCGACTGGTTACCACGTCGTTGAACGTGCGCCCGCTGCCAAACCCACTCGTGATACGCGACGTGCGCGGAACCACAAACGGCTGGGTCCACAGGCGCGGTGTCGCGTGCGCATTTCTCGAAACTTCGGCGGCCTGCGCTGCCTCCCGTCGCATGCGCAGCGCAAGTGCGGAATCGGGCGCAGCAGAAAAGGAAGGCGCCACACGCAGACGCTCCAGGCGGTAGGCACCGGCCTGCGTCGCGAGGCGCACCACGGATGAATCGCCATTGGCGCACACCAGGTGCAGCGAAATGCCGTTCACTGAGTCGATAGGCACTGCTGCCACCGCGAATGCGGTGTCGCCCACATAATGAAAGTGAAGCGGCTCACCGGCAAGTGACGCTGAACGAACGCTCGTGCATTGGTTGGGCGCGACGCGAACGCGAAACAGCGAGCCCGCTTTTTGTGCGTCGGTGCGCGCGTTGGTGCGCGCGTCGGTGCGCGCGTTGGTGCGCGCGTCGGTGCGTGCAGCGGTCCGCGCATCAGGCGGTACCGTGCGTTTTGCCTGCGCCAACAGCGTGGAGGGCCAACCGCGCACCATCACGGATACAACCACAACTGTCGCGACGAACCGAATGGCCTTCATGTGGTGGCGTTGCCGAGACGTTGTGGTGAAAGAGCCATCGAAGAGGCGCGGAACGGTTGTGATACCCTTGGCGGAATACGTTGTGCTACCTCACCGACCCAGCAGTTCACCAATCACTCGGCCGCTCGCGTTGCGATCTTCTACACCGAGCATGGCGCTCAGGGTCGGCGCAAGGTCGACAAGCGCTGGCGCCATGGCGAGTGTCCCGGGTGTAATGCCTGGACCCGCGGCCACCATCCATCCTGAGGGCCGATGTTCGCCCGTGCGGCCGAATTCGTTCGCGCCTTCCACGACACCAATGAGCGGCGAGGTGGCGCGAATTCGAGAATTCATTCCGTCGGCGATGTTCGTGCTGCCCGTGGCGGTGGCATCGCTCCATTCCACGAGCAGGTCGGGAAGGAGATCGAGATGTTCGCCTTGATACAAGGTGGCGGTACGTGTCACGCGTTTCACCAACGCATGTCCGGTGCGTTCATCGACAATATCCAGCAACGCAGCGCTCAACCACGTGACAAATTCTTCTGTTTCCGCACCGGGTGTCAGCAAGCCGTTTGGTTCACGTCCAATGCGGTTGAGCCGAATGCCACCAACCGCCAGGCCATTGGGATGCACGAAGCAACGGGACCGCAACACATCTGCAGCAAAGGCCGGGCGCGGCGCCACCACGGGTGTCGGTGGCGCGAACGCGATGCGTGCACGTTTGATGGCAGCGCGCACGCCTGTCGGCAGATGGCGCCAGACCCCGCGCAATGCGCCGAGCACTTGCGCGGATGCTGCTGCTCGCGGCGTCGGTTTGGCGACCGACGCGCCCAACTTGACCAGCAGGTCGTGTAGCAGAAACTGCGCACCATACCAGTGCGACATGCTGTGCGCCGAAAATACGACCACCTGCGCATTAGGTTCCGTTTCGACAATGGCGCCAATCTCGCGATCGATGGCGATATAGGCGCGCCGCATTGGGTTGCCGGCGGCCCTGACGGCTGCGGCATCGTGTGCGGGATGCGCCGTGTCGTGCAAATGCCAGCATTGATGCCCAGCACAATGCGCCTCGGTGAATACCTGCATGAACAAATCCCACCCACCCTGCGCGAGGATGTGGCGCGACAATTGGCCCTTGCTGGCCGCGCCCCGCTCCAGGCGTGCCGCGAACTCCGCGTAGTCGGCGGGCGAACGATTGGTCGCATCACAGGTGGACCCAACAGGGTGCGGACCGAACCGTTCGAGTATCTCGCGTTCGAGCGTAGGCGGACGCGTACGAAAGCCGAACAAGGAATCGTGACCGCCCCATTCGACAATCTGCACGCCGTTCAGCTCGCGTTCGAGACGGGTGAGGGGCACATCCAGAATGGCCACGCGTTGGCCGGCATCACTCAACGCGCGCCAGAACGCCGGTCGCTGCACAAAATCCCCGTGCACTGACTCGCGCAGTGCATAGGTGCCGCGTACAAGCTCCAACAGGTAGTGCACACCATGTTCGGCCGGATTCGTGCCCGTGTACATTGATGGCCACGTGGACCCGATAAAAAATCCTTCAACGCCTTTGAGACGCGACGAGGCTCCGCGCGCCACGAGGGCCACGAGGTTGGGCAGTGAGCCATCGGCCATCCAGCGTTCCAGCAAGTCAGGGCTGGCAGCATCGATGCCCAGCACAATCAATCGTGCAAGTGGCGCCCGTGCTGTCGTGTTCATGCGGCGCTCCGAACTGTAAGGCGCCGCGTGGTGCGCAGCAGGGTGGTTGCGAGCAGGCGCCAGGTGAATGGCAAATAGCGCAAACCGCGGTATGCGCGCAACGATGCCCAATGTTGTCGCCACGCATCATCAAGGTTCCCCTCCGTCCACAACAAGTCGGCACTTTCGTGCATGGCCGCCGTGATGCGCCGGCGGAGTGACCGTTGCAGGTACTCTGGCAATTCCAGGGCTGCGAGCGCGCGCAGTGCATCTTCCTGCCCAAGCACGTATTCGCGCGTCTTGCTTTCGGCATGCGGGCTGTCAACATACCGCACCACGGTGGGTGCATCAATCCATCGCAACTTGTAGTGCGCCGCCATGCGCAGCGCGAGAAATGTGCATTCGCGGTATCGCGGCATGCCCTCGAACAAGTCCGGCAACACGCGATTGGTGCGGGCCAGCCAGCATCCCGGAAGAAACCAGTTGTGATGCACCAGCGCGCGCAGCGGATCGCGACCAATGTGCAAACGGGCGGGCATGTTGAGCACATCCCGTCCATTGTGTCGCAAGAGGCCGTTGGTGACGACAATGTCCAGCTCTGGATAGGCCTCAAACACCGCCAGGCGAGTGGCCAGCGCATGCGGCAACAACAAATCGTCATCGTCCAGCGCGGTGAACCACGGCGTTTGCACCAAATCGCGCCCCGCTCGCAGGGCGGCCGGCAAGTCACGCTCCGTGCGCACGCACACCTGCACATTGGGTTCGGCCCGTAACGCGCGCGCCGATTCGGCGGTATACTGCGTTCCGTTCAGTACCACCAGCGCCGTGGCCGATACGCCTTGTTGCTCACGCACCGAGTGCAGTGCGCGCCGTAGCAGCTCGAAACGCTCGGGTATAGCGGTGGACGGAATCACCACGGTTACCGCAGCTGGACGCATGGCTTTGACGGAGGGTGACACATGGAAATCGACGCGGTCGGTGTCCCGTCACGAACGACGATTGACACCGAATACTGCATCATCGGCGCCGGGCCAGCAGGGCTGGTCGTGGCGGCCGAATTATGCCGCGCGGGCCATGACGTTGTGCTGCTGGAAAGTGGATCGGGTAACGAGGATGCGTCAGGGTCCGATGCCGCGCAGGAACTGAACGAAGGAGCCGTACTTGGAGCCCCGTACGCGGGACTACGGGCAACGCGACATCGCGGCGTGGGTGGATCGACGCGATTGTGGAACACACCAGTCACTGGTAGTTCGGGTGCAAAATACGTGCCGCTTGACGCGTGTGACTTAGCCGGGCGTTGGGAGCAGGCCGCCGACGGATGGCCGTTTCCGATGGACGAGCTTATACCGTGGATGCGGCGCGCAGAAGGTGCGGTGGGCATTGCAACATTCGCCGACGACGCGCGGCTCGTCGCAAGCGAACCCCTATCAATAGACAGGTTTTGCGACAACAATGTGCGGGCACGACTGTACCACTTGGGCACGCGCGACGGGTTCATCAATCCGTTGCGTGCGCTCCTGGCGAACGCATCCAACGCCCGGTTGTATGTGCACGCTACGGTGGTCAACCTCGTGGAGCGTGACGGCGTAGCCTCCATACTCGTCGCGACAGACGGACAGCCACACTGGACCGTTCGCGCAAAGCGCGTGGTGCTGGCTGCGGGCGCTGTGGAGAACGCGCGATTGCTGCTGGTAAGCGCGAGCCGGGGCGGATGGTCTGGCGATCGGTCCGCGTGGTTGGGGTGCGGATTTATGGAGCATCCGCGCGATCGCAGCATCACCGTACGGCCAACGAGCGCCGCACACTATGAAGCATTGGCTTTCTTTGACAGTCGTGTGGTGCCGTCTGGGAATACGAGCACGACCGTTCTGGGCCGATTGGGCTTGACCGAGCAGGCCGTCGTGCACGGGCATCTGTTGAATGCGTCTGCGACCTTTCTTCCCAATGTGCAACCAACGCGCGAGCGCGTGCGTGAAGTGATGGTACGTCGCATGGGAGTGCGGGGGTTGCGCCGCTGGCTGCCGGAAAGTGGGCACGGGTGGACTCGGCATCCGGCCTTGGCCCGCGTGTTTGACGGGTTTACCGTGCTGCTGAACGTCGAGCAACCACCGCGTCGCGAGAATGCCATCACGCTGTCGGACCAATACGACCGGTACGGCGTGCCGCTGCCGAAACTGCGCTGGACGTGGCATACGGACGACCACAGCACGTTGCGCCGCGTGCAGGCACTGTTTGTGGCCGCGCTGGTGCACGCGCGTGTTGGTGAGGTCACCGTGTCCCGACCGGGCCAGCCCGATCCGAACGCGCACCATCATGCCGGTACCACTCGCATGCATCACGATGCGCGACTGGGCGTTGTGAATGCGTACGGCCGGGTGCACGGCACGGAAGCGTTGTTCGTGGTGGGCGCGTCCACGTTTCCCACGGCGGGCTTTGCCAACCCCACGCTGACCATTGTGGCGATGGCGCTACGGCTTGCCGACTACTTGCATCGAACCCACTGATGACCGGTGTCAGCCGTTCACCGCGGCCGGGTCCATCCAGAACAGTTCCCATGTTTGCCGTCGAGATCCTTGAACGATTGCACGTACATGAAGCCATGATGCGGCGCCTCAACCGCCTTGGTTCCGCCGGCCGCGAGCGCCTTGTTGGACAAGGCGTCTACTTCATCGCGGCTGTCGACCGTGATGGCGAACAGCGTGTTCGTCTGCTTCGAGGTATCGCCAATGGGACTGTCCCTGGTGAATCCCGGGAATCTTTCCTTCGTCATCAGCATGCAGTAGGCGTCGTGGCCCACCAGCATACACGTGGCGGTCGCGTCCGTGAATTGTGGGTTGAACGCGAAGTCAAGTGCTTCGAAAAACGTGATGGTGCGCTGCAGGTTGTCCCTTGATTGGTTGATGGAGTAGGCCGACTTTACACGCCGCCGGGGAACCGATCCAACGTCGCGCGATAGAACGACGAGTTGTGATCACTCCAACCGACCCAGTCGTCGACCCAGTTGCCGACCCAGTTGCCGACCCAGTTGCCGACCCAGTCGTCGACGCAGTTGACATCAATGAACCAACGCACCTGAATCCATTTCAACCGCGTGCGTCGACTAGCGAGAGCTACTGATTGGAATCTCCGCGGTCTTCGCGTCTCCGCGTGAAAAAGCCGTGACGCGACGAACTTCGAGTGGGCTGCTGGTGAAGTTGTTTATCACGCGGAGACGCGGAGACTGCGGAGAACTGCGCCAGCAATTCGATGATCGAGTTCAAACAGATTATCGGACGCGGCACTCGGCTGTGTGAAGGCAAGGACTACTTCACCATTTACGATTTCGTGAAGGCGCACCATCACTTCAGCGACCCGGAATGGGATGGCGAGCCACTTGAGCCCGAACCAAAAACGCCCAAGGCGGTTGTTGAGAAACCGACAGGGCCGCCCTACGACAAAGACTCAACCGACACTCCCGTGCGTCGCCAACGCGTCAAAGTGAAACTGGCCGACGGCAAAGACCGCACCATTCAACACATGCAGGTCACGAGCTTCTGGCATCCCGACGGCCAACGCATGTCGCGTAGGCGCTGACGCCGGTGACCCGTGAAGCGCGCGTGGCTCGCGCGAAGATTGTCATCAGCCGCGAATACAAGAAACAGCAATCATTTCTGGAGTTCGTGCTGGGGCATTACGTGGAGGTGGGTGTCACCGAATGGGACCCGGACAAGCTGTCGCCGTTGCTCAAGCTCAAGTACCACGACTCGCTGTCAGATGCGTGGGCCGAGTTGGGCAGGCCGACCGAAGTGGACAAAGCGTTTGCGGGCTTTCCGAAGTACTTGAATCAAAGCGTTTGCGGGCTTTCCGAAGTATTTGTATCAGGGGCAGTCGGGCGTGGTGTGAGTTCCGGTCAACGCTCTATACCCATCGCCTTCGGCACCAGACAAATGGGGCACGGCCCCATTTGCGGGGTTTGTCCAAACACGACAACAATCGGACCAAGCGCCACCACCTTTTTCTCAACGGTGTCATTCACGGCGATGGCCAGCGTCAGTGTACGCCCCACCACGCGACCACTGAATTGCGCGGGCAACTTTGGACCGATCATCACTGGGTAGGCGCGCAACACATAGCTGCCGTCGGCTGTGAAGCGCCCGTCTGCGTCCAGCACAACACTTGGTGGCAGGTCGCCAAACGTGCATCCCACATGCACATGCGTGACCGAGTCGGTGACAATGACGCCGGCATTGACTCCGCCCCATGTGCCGGCCGTTAGCCGAGAGCCCGCCTGAGGCGGCGTTGGGCCGTTGCTGCAGGCGAGGCCGACGCACGCTGCGGCAAGCGTTCCGAGGCGCATGCGAATTATCCGGCGGCTGACAAGGCGCCTGACAAGGTGGCTGACAAGGCGGCTGACAAGGCGGCTGATAAGGCGATAAATGGTCATGCCTAGAGATGGTAGGGGCGCGTCCCCACCATCACAATGATCGAAAACACATGAAAAGTACGCGTGTGTGCATAACTCGATGTTCGCAGGCTTGCGTCAGCCGCACCTCGCGCACGCGCACAAGCGGCCGGCGGTGCCGGGTTCAAACGCCAGTTCGCACCTGGGTCAAACCCACCGTTGTCCGCCTGCTATCTGTGCGCTACAATAGCCTTGCTCGCCCGCTCGGAACCCTCGCGCCCTCGGTCACCCGCGTTCGTGCCACGCCACACCACCGACTTTTCACCGCTACGTCCGGAGCAGGTCTTCATGCGTTTCACCGCTCGCGCCTTCGGTCGCGTTTCACTCCTGTTCGGCCTGGTCCTCTCTGCGAGCTGCGGCGGGGGCGGCGACGGTGGCGGCGGCGGCTTCACGCCACCACCGGTCGTTGAGGCGGTCGCATCCGTCGAACTGTCGGCGACCACGGTCGATCTCGCACCGAACGCCACCTCGCAGCTGGCGGCCACCGCGCGCTCGTCCGCTGGTGCCGCACTGAGCGGCCGCGCCTTCACCTGGACCTCCGTGCAACCGTCCGTCGCTTCGGTTTCCGCAGCGGGCCTGGTCACGGGCGTCTCCGATGGCACCACCACCGTCACCGTGACCTCCGAAGGCCGAAGTGCGGCCGCCACAGTGAACGTGCGCACGCCGGTCGCCGCCGTGGTGGTGACGGCACCCACCACGCAGTTGACGGTCGGTGGCGCGACTTCACAGTTCACGGCCGTGGCCCGTGACGGGAACGGCAATACGCTCGCAGGTCGCGCGATCGCGTGGAGCAGCTCCGCCACCGCCGTGGCCTCGGTTTCGCAAACGGGATTGGTCACCGCGGTTGCGGCCGGCAGCGCGACGATCACCGCCACAGCCGAAGGCCGCAGCGGTACGGCCGCCATCACGGTCGTCACGAACGCGTGTAACACCGTTCGCAGCATGACGGTTGGACAAACCTTTAACGGAACGCTGACCGCCGCCGACTGCAAATTCAGCGACAACACGGCCTTCCACGCGTACACGTTCACAGTCACGGCCACACGGGCGCTGGAGATTGAAATGTCCAGCGCCGCCGTCGACCCGTACCTGCTGGTGATTGACGCGAACCAGACGGTCGTGGCGGAAGATGATGATTCAGGGCCTGGAAGCGGCGCGCGCGTGTTACGCCTCTTTGCGCCGGGCACCTACCTGGTGCTGGCCAACACGTACGACGCCAACACGTTCGGGGCCTACTCAATCAGCATCAAGGATGCGCCCGCCGCGTGCTCGAATGCTCGTGCCACGACGCTGCCGGCCAGCGTCAATGCCGTGTTGAACGCCGTGAATTCGTGTCGGCTAAACGATGACACGTATCTGGACCGGTACGATCTGAACCTCACGACGAAGACCATCATGCGGCTGGATATGACCAGCACCGCCATCGATCCGTATCTGTTTATCCTGGATCAGAATGGCAACGCGGTCGTGTCGGACGATGACGGCGGCGTGGCGCTGAACGCCCGCATTGATATTGCGCTGCTGCCCGGGCGCTACACGGTGCTGGCCAGCGCGCAGCCCTCCCAGACCGGCGCGTATCGGCTGGACATCACGCCCTCACTCGATCCCTGCGGCGTGAACCGAACCATTACGATTGGCCAGACGCAGAACAACACCATCGCCACCAGCGATTGCGGGGTGGGGGCGAACGGGCCCATACGCCTGACGCAACGATTTGCGCTGAATGTGATCACGGCGGGCCCGATACAGGTAGACATGACCAGCAACGCCATCGACCCGTATCTCGTTATTCAGAACGCGGCCACAGGCGCGGTGCTCGCCGAACACGACGACATCGACCCGGGCGTGAATCGCAACGCGCGCATCACGGCCATTTTTCCAGTCGGACAGTACATCATCAACGCGACGACGTTTGACGATGCGCTGACGAACACCATGACGGGCGCATACGCGCTATCGGTTACACCAATTACGCCGGGCTCCAACATAGCCATCACCTTGCCTGCCACGCTGGGACTGACCGCGGGACAGCAGCAGCAACTCACGCCGACAATCTCCGGCACCAGCAACATGGCCGTGTCATGGACGTCGACCACGCCCACTGTTGCTACGGTCGATGCCAACGGACTGGTGCGCGCGCTAACGGCGGGTACCACCACGGTCACTGCACGTTCGGTCGCCGATCCCACCAAAGCGGCCAACGTCGCGGTCACCGTCACGCAGACTCAGGGAGGCACGCCAAATCTCGACGTTGCAGCGATGTACCTCATTCAGTCGGTGCAGCAAGTAGACGGTTCGGTCAGACTCGTGGCCAATCGCGACGCCGTTGCGCGCATTTATGTGCGCGGCAGCCGCACGGGCATTGGATCGACCGCGGTGCGCCTGCGCATGTTCCAGGGCAACACGCTGTTACAAACCTTTCAGGCCAACGTCAACCCCTCACTGACCGTCGACGAAAGCTGTTGTTCGGCAAACATCTCTATTCCGGGTAGTCTGGTTCGAGCGGGAGTGTCCATGATCGCCGACGCCGATCCCGCCAACGCGATTGCCGAATCGAATGAAACCGACAACAACTTCCCGCTGAACGGCACACCGCTCGCCCTGAATGTCACGACGGTCCCGGATTTCAACATCACACTGGTGCCGGTTCGCCAGAATCGCTCGGGACTGCTGGGCGTTGCGAGCAACACGGTGCTGAATATGCTGAAGTCCATCTGGCCGCTGGGCGTCGTCAACGTCAGAACGCGCACAACGCCGCTGGTCATTGACTACGCGTTGACCAGCAGCTCATTCGACGAGTGGAGTTTCCTGGTTCGCGACCTCGAAATCGCACGACGAGCCGACCCGCAGGCGCAGTACTACTACGGCTTGGTGCGCATCAACTATACGTCGGGCGTGCTGGGGCTGGCCGGAGGCATTCCTGCGCTGTCGGCCGTTGGTGTTGACGAGGGCACGCCGTTCGGGGCCGCAGAAGCGCGACTCACTCTCGCACACGAAATGGGACACACCATTGGATTGCGACACGCGCCCTGTGGTGGTGCGGCCGGTCCCGACCCCGCGTTCCCATTCAATGACGGGCGGTCGGGGGCGTACGGCCTGGACATTGCCGCTGGCAACGTGCTCAAGGTGCCAAGTGGTACGGACGTCATGGGGTACTGCGACAATCAGTGGGTCAGCGTTTACAACTACCGCAACGTGTTCGACATCCGCACCAGAAACCCCAACGGAGTGCCGGCCAACCTCACGTCGGTCGCTGCACCCACTTCGGTGTTGATGGTGACGGGCGGCGTTGACACACAAACCGCACGGATTGACGGGTCTTTTGCCATGACCGCGGCGCCGAGCAAGTCCGATGCGGCGGGTCGATTCATTCTGGAAGGATTTGGGGCGAACGGGAAAGTGTTGTTCTCGCATCGCTTCACGCCGTTCGCGGTGTCAGACGGCAAGCCCGGTGACGAAGCCTTTGTGTTGGGCGTGCCGGTCAGCGAGGCGATGAAAGCGGAAGTGGTGCGCGTTGCCGTGCGCGAGGTGAATGGCTCGCGAAAAGACACCCGCGTGCGAACGGCGGCCACGCAAACCGCCAACTCGAACATCATCGCCGCGACACGCGGGTCCGCTGGCGCGCTCAGTCTCAAGTGGTCAATCAATGCCGCGCCAATGGTGTTGGTGCGCAACCCGTCGAACGGGGAAGTGATTGGCGTTGGCCGCGGCGGCGATCTTGATTTGACACAATTCGAAGCCTTCGCCAACGTCGACCTGCTGGTCACCGATGGCGTCTCGAGTATCAAACGGTCCGTGAACACGAAAACGGGAGCCATTCGCCAATGATCCGCATCGCGAACCCCGCGAAACTTCTCGCGGCGCTGGCCTTGGTCGCAGCAACCGGCTGCAAACAAAAAGCGCAGCTCAGTGACGATTCGGTCACCACTGCAGCGTCCGCGAATGCGACGGTGTCGGCCGTCGATTCTTCGCTCGTGTTGAGTCTGGAGCGTGGTCCATGCCGTGGCATGTGTCCGGTGTATCGCGTCGAAGTGTACGGCGACGGCCGCGTGCACTTTGACGGCAAACAACATGTCGGCAGCCTGGGTGCGCAAACGGGCGTCGCGCCGACGTCCGAAGTGCAGGCGCTGCTGCGCGCAATTCAGAGCAGTGAGTTCAGCAGTGTTGATACGCTGTTCGAGATGGGCAGCGCAGGGTGTGGTCAGTACATGGCCGACCTGCCCACGTCGAAACTTTCCGCGAAACTTGGTATGCAGATGAAAACCGTCCATCTCGATCCGGGGTGCCAGAACGCCCCCCGGTTTCTTCGCACACTTGAAGCCCAGGTAGACAGCGTCGCTCGTACGGCGCAGTGGATTGCCGGGAAGGGAGACGCCGCCAAATGAACACGCATCTGAAGTGGGCCCACCTGGTCGGCGCAGCGATGCTTGGTCTGTGCGTACCGGCCATGGTCGTTTCCGCGTCAGCACAGCCGCCGGTTCGGTTTGCTATCGATTCGGTCAGCAATCACGTGCGCACGCACCCCAAGCCGAAAAAAGCCACGGCGGCACCCGCGGCGGCTTTGGTTTCGTCTGCAGCGAAGGCGTCGAAGGCAACACGCGAGGTGCCGGCAATCGTCACCCTGCCGACGCCCGCCTCGCAGGCGCGCGTGGCGCCCACTACCACCCGGCGCGTAGCGCCGTTGCCCACCGATTCAACTCCCGCCGTACGGCGCGCAGCAGCGGTCGCCAAGCGCAAGCCACCGCGGTAGCGTATCGCGTATCGCGTTAGCACATCGCTCGCGTTAGCGCATCGCTCGCGTTAGCGCATCGCGCGAATTACCGCCGGCGGGTACGGCCGGTACTATCGTGGGCCGTGATGCTGTAACTGAACGGACCACTCAGTGGGCGGCCAAACACGTCGCGCATGGTGGAATCAATCGTGATGCGGTACGCCGCGCCGGCCTTCAGTTTTGCCGGCAGTTGGAAGATCGTGCTTACGGGCACGTTGGCGGCGCGTCCGGGAATGTCAGGTTCCACGTGCACGTGTTTCATGAATTCTTCGGTCGCGACTTCGGCCGAAAACACAACGCTCAATCCGTCCGACGCGCAATCACGTGACTTCGCATACGACGTGATCAGACACGGCAGCAGCGACGTGACGGAAAACGGCGGGGCGGTGCGCAGGCCTGAATAAAAGGCGTCAGACGAACGCGTGGGGTCGAACGACGCGACATGCCACATGCCCAGACAGTTCGGCTTCAGTGAATCGACGGGTTCAAGCTCCACCACTCGACGAAATCGATCCGCGACGGTGTCACGCCCGGCCCCACCCGCACGTTCGATTGGCGTGCCGTCACCCTGTTGCACCGCGCGCTGGCGAAGCGGTTTCAACGCGATCGTGCCGCCACAACTGGCGGGAAATACCAGACGCGTTTTTTTCGCGACAGAATCGAGATGGACACTGGTGCTGTACAACACGCGAAAGACGGGCTTGGGTCCCGACGCCCAGTCGGTATTGGCGCGATGCTGATCGATCATCATGGCGAGCGGGCGCGCGCCCCCAAATCGTACGGGCAGCACCTGGCGTGCACCGGTGCGCGCGCCGCCCGACGCCAACGCTGCGGTGTCAAGCGCGACGTTTACAGACGTGCCGGGTTGGTACGGCGCATTCGGAACGAACCGCAGCGTGAAGGCGTCGCGCCATGCAAAGACGCCGGGAACGGCGGGTGCGATGGACATGACGCGTGCCGGGTCGAGCATGCCACCGGGCGTAGCCGACACGGGTCGGTCAAAGGTTACGTCAATGATGCTGCTGGGCAGCCCGGAGTCCGATGGCGCGTAGCGCACAATGCGGAGATCGGACGGTTGCGCGTGTAGAAATGCCGGAACGGCCGTTGCCACCGCAATAACGGCGAGGGATATCCGGGCGGGTTGCAAACGGTGACGGAAAGCGCTGAGGGGCATGGGCGCGGGCTGGAGACGATCATTGAATACGGCGCTCGCTGCTAAACCGCTAGGCGAAGCCGGATCAACGCATACCGTCGATCACGCAACGATCTTTCTGGCCGAGGCCGGCCCGTCTGCACATGTCGGGAATGTAACCGTTTGAGGTGCCTTGTTCCGGGCAGGTGGAGGGGGCCGAGTCCCGCAAGCGATGCCTCACGTCACATTCCGGCTGCATTTCCGTCCCCGCCGTGCAGGATGCATTCGGACCCGCGCCTGTTCCCATAATTCGCGCGGCACACAATCATCCAAGGTCTTTCATGCGCCGTGGCTTCGTCCCCGCGATTTTCGTGCTTCATTTAACCTTGGGCGCAGCATCTGCCCTTGCACAATCGGACGTTCCGTCGCGCAACCAGATGGACGGCGCCGTCGCCTACAATGGCCGCACGCACACTGGCGATCCCCGCCTCACCGCAGCCACACGAATCGATTCCGGCAGCGCGGGGCGAACGGTCTCGTTCCGCACCACGGTACCGGCACCCCACGGCGCCGCATCGCATCGCACGCGAACTGTGTTAATCGGTGGCATGATTGGAAGTGTCGTTGGCATTGGGGTGTGCACCGGCATTTCCAGTTTGATGAACGATTCAGCGAAAGGCGGTTTCTCTACCTGCACTGCCAAGGGCAACATCGCGTTCGGTGTGGGTGGATTTGCGGTTGGTGCCGTGATTGGTGCGGTGGTGCGGAGACATCAGGTGTGAACGAGTCGTGACACCATTCCCGGACGTTGCCGGACATGTCGTGCAGTCCCAGTTGATTGGGCGCTTTCAGTGCCACTGGCATCGTCCCATCGCCATGCCGACGATCATACCACGCTCCCCGATCGATGTCCTGGCTACCGCTGAACGCAAAGTCATCGCGCCAATGTGGTCCGCCGCGGGCGGCGTATTCCCATTCGGCTTCTGTAGGCAGTCGAAATACCAACGGTTCGTGGTCTGCGGATAGCGAGCGGCGATTAACCAGATCGTTCACTCGCTGCAGGAAGCCGTCGGCACGCATCAGTGCGTTCCACGACACGTTCTGCAATGGCAATGAGGCGTGTACCGTCCTTCGCCAAACTGAAAGGGGGAACCTATTGTTCCGGCGACGTGGGCAAACGTCAGTTGGAGTGGGCCGAATTCGGCGTGCCAGTGGGCTGTCACGAGTTACCTCACCGAGAAGTGGCTGCGAATTCACTGCGCAACAGCGCAAGCGACTTGCCCTCGCTTTCTCGGACCTGCGCCTGCCGGTCAAACGGTGCAAAGCGGCGAGGCCTTCGGTCAGTGAGAAGAGCATGAACTATTGGGATATTCGGCCAGCGTCACTCGCTGTGGTGCGAGTCAGAAAGAACTTGATCGTCACACGGGGAGATTGCGTCCCGGGCGCGGGCACAGAATGTTTGCATCATGAAAATACGCATCCTGCCCCTCATGATTGGCTTCGCCTTGGCCGGCCAAACGGTCGCCGCCCAGCCGGCCGCCCCCTCCGACACCGCCGCCGACCGCCGCCAGGTGGCCGCGCTCGTCGACTCAGCCCTTGCCGCGCTAAGCCGGGGCAATCTTGAGGCATTCACCGACTACCTGGTGGATGAAGCGATTACCATGGCGGTCAGCACCCGTGACGGACAATCGCGACATTCCGCGCGCACCAGACTCGCGAACCGCACCATGGCCATGCCGGGCAAGATTACCGAGCGGGCGTTTCGTACCCAGGTGCATGTGGCCGGTCCAATCGCCACCGCCTGGGCGCCCTACGATCTGTATATCGACAACAAATGGTCGCACTGCGGCATTGACGTGTTCACCATCATCAAAACAGGTGGCGCGTGGAAAATTGCGACATTGGTCTGGAGCGCCGAACAACCCCCCGTCTGCGAGCGACACCCCGACGGACCGCCCAAGCAGCCATAAACACGTCTGGACATCCGTTCCCGCACTGCGTTGAATGCCGCAGGACCGGTGCACGTCGGGCTTCCTGCGGCACGCTCGAACGGGACGATGTACAGCGCTCCACCATTAGGCGTAGGCGCACCGGCGAGCACAACGTATTGCCTCAGTCCAGCCCACCGTATTACGTGATACTGCCTGATTCGGGCAACCCGACTTCCACCTCACTATACCAATACTCGTGATTTCGTCAGTCGCCGAACGTGAGCGCATGCAGACGGTGGTCGTGGAAGATCACGACGACATTGCGCGCCTGGTGGCGGAACGTATCGCCGCAATCATCCGTGATCGCACCGCCCGGGGAAAGCCCGCCGTACTCGGCCTTGCCACCGGCTCCACACCCATTGGTGTGTATCGCGAACTCATTCGCCTGCACAAGGCGGGGCTGAGTTTCCGCAACGTCATCACGTTCAATCTCGACGAGTACTATCCCATGCCGGTGGACAGCGTCCACGCCTACTACCGGTACATGTGGGAGAACCTCTTTTCGCACATCGACATCGAGCCGTCCAACGTGCATCTCCCGCCCGGGACCATTGCCCGGGAACACGTGGATGAAGCGTGTCGCGAATACGAAGCGCAAATCGAGCAAGCGGGCGGCATTGATTTTCAGATTCTGGGCATTGGAAAGACCGGGCACATCGGTTTTAACGAGCCGGGTTCCGGCGAAAAAAGCCGAACGCGCCTGGTACACCTCGACAACGTCACACGCAAAGACGCGGCCGCTGACTTCTTTGGGGAGAACAACGTTCCGCGCGAAGCCATCACCATGGGTGTCGCAACCATTTTGGGGGCGCGCGAAATTGCCATTCTTGCCACCGGCGAACACAAGTCGGCCATTGTACGGCGCGCGGTTGAAGGCGAGATCGATCGCGAAGTGGCGGCAACGTTTCTGCAACGGCACGCCAGCACTACGTTTTACGTCGATCGGGCAGCGGCCGCCGAACTGACACGCGTTGCCACCCCGTGGTTGGTGGACGAAGTCACGTGGACATCCGACCTCGCCGTGCGGGCAGTCACCTGGCTTGCGTTGCAAACCGGAACCGCCATTCTCAAACTGACGCAGGCCGACTACGCCAATCACCAGCTGTCCTCGCTGGTGGCGCGATACGGATCGCCCGGTGCCGCCAATGGCGAAGTGTTCAACAACCTCGGCGCAAAAATCCGCGGGAAGAGCAAATTGCCGCGCGGCAAACGGGTGATTTGTTTTTCGCCACACCCGGACGACGATGTCATTTCCATGGGCGGCATTCTGCGCAAGTTTGTCCAGAATGAGAACGACATGTATGTCGCGTACATGACCAGCGGCAATATCGCCGTGTTCGACCATGATGTGCGCCGCCATATGGACTTCCTCGTGCGCCTGCACGATGAGCGCGACCTTGGCGGCAGCGAGACCGCGCAGTTGGCCACTCGCGTCGACGCGTTCCTGAACGAAAAACATGCGGGCGATGTGGACCTGCCGGAGGTGCAGGACATCAAACGCATCATTCGCGAGTCGGAAGCGGTCAGCGGCATTGAGGTCATGGGACTCACGCGGGCCAACGCGCGTTTCATGAACTTGCCGTTCTACCAAACCGGCAAAGTGAAAAAGGACCCTATTGGGCCGGCGGACGTGGCCATTGTAGCGGCGTTGCTTCGCGAGCTGCATCCCGAAATCATCTTTGTCGCGGGCGATTTGTCCGATCCGCACGGCACGCACCGCATGTGTAAAGAAGCAATCGACGCGGCGCTTGACGAAGTGTATCCCGGCCGAGTGGGGCGTCCTGAGGTCTGGTTGTACCGGGGGGCCTGGCAGGAGTGGCCGATTACCGAGGCGACGTGGCTGGTGCCAATGTCGCAGGAAGAGCTCAAGCTCAAAATTCAGGCCATCTTCAAGCACCAATCGCAGAAAGATTCCGCACCATTTCCGGGGCAGGATGAACGCGAATTCTGGCAGCGCGTAGAGCAACGCAACAAGCAAACGGCGGCCCAACTCGATCGCCTTGGGCTCGCAGAATATTACGCCATGGAGGCGTATGTGATTGACTGACGAGTTCCCGCGTGACGACGAGAATGGTATGCGATACTTACGCGAACGTGCTGCGCCACGCGACATACAGCCCGCGCGCCACCAGCGACGAACCGCGCCGCCGCACATTGCGCAACAGGCCGGCGCCTTTCACAATTGGCGTAATGGGCTGGCGCGCCACCACACGGCCCGCCTCCTCCAACAGGCGCTCTTTCACGGCCCGTCCATATCCTGAGGACAACACCCGACTGCGCCACATCAGCACGGTCGCGAAATCCACGTGGTGTTTTGGCTGGAGCGTTTCCGGAATCGTCACGTCAGCCAACCATGCGGCGACACACAGGAATTCACGCACGCGTTCGTGTGTGACGGGTGTATGGGTTTCGTTATCCACGGTTTCGCAGGCCACTGTGCGCTGTGCAATGACGCTCCAGTCCACATTCGGGCGCACGGCCAAAACGGCGGCGACGCTGAGAAACGCCTTTAACACAAAACCCGTGTGACCATCGGCGACACCGTGCGACAGCGCTTGCCACACCAGCTCGGTCGCGTTCGGTACACACGTCTGTTTGTCACTCCATTCGACCGCGTCCGCGTGTTCCGTTGCGCGACGCCACGCTTCTGCTGGCGGCACCGTCATGCTGGTGGTGGTGTGCACCTCCACCGCTACGTTGTTGGCATCAATCAGCGTGGGGCGATGATGATCGGCTGTCCAGTCCACCGGTTCTTCAATCACGCGACGAAACCCCTGGTTGCACAACAATTGCCACGCTTCGTCGGCGCGTGCGTCTGGCACCAGCAGGTCAACATCCGACACGGGGCGCGCGTCGGCAAACGGATACCGCTTCGCCGCCGCGCGACGCGCCTGCCCCTTGAGCAACGCCCACGGAATGCCCGCGCTGCCAAACAGCGTGGTCACCGCCACCGTTTGCGCGTCAATGCGCATGTTCACGACGCTGGTCCGATGCACCGCGTCGCGCAATGCCGCCTTCAACCCATCAGGTACCGTCACGCGCCCTTGCTGAATGCGGCGATACAACCACACCTGTGCGCCTTCACGCTCCAACAATGGCACGAGTCCGCGCACGTCCTGCTCCGTCCATGCAACGGGGGCGGGTTGATCACGTGCGACGGAACGCAAGCGCAACACATCCAGCAGTTGCTGTGCAGTGGTGCGATTCACTGCGACCTTACGCGCGCTCGGGAAACACCGTGATCACCTGAAACGTTGCAAACGCACTGGTGGCGGGTTCCAGGTAGGGTTGTGCGTCACGCACCAGCCATGCGTGCGCAGCGAAGGTCCTGTCCGCCTCGCGTTTCACGCCGATGTGCAATTCCACCTGTTGCCCGCTTCGCCGAAGCAGCGTAAACAAAACGGTCGCGCGTTTCAGACACGTCCATCGCCACACCCACGGTAACTGGCGCAGCCATGTGTCCACTGCGTTCGTCAATGCTTCAATTGGCGGGTTTTCATACGAAATGCGCCGCGATTCCAGTGTGTTGATCAAGCGATGCACTGGCATCACAAAGAGCAGTGGCGGCACGGTCAGCAACAGCCGCCACACGCGCAGACGCCAGCGAAGCGAGAGCCGTTCACTCAATGTTCGCTTTCGTGTATCAGCGAGGACGAAAGGCACTGATCGAGAAACGCTTGCACACTTCTTTGCGCGTGTTCCGTCGTGACGTCGTATTCATTGGTGATCGCGTCAACCAGTGCCTCGAACGTACGCGGCGTTTTCAGCGCCTCCAGAATGACCAATCCCGTTTCGGTCACCGTGAAGTACCGTCGCTCGCCCATATGCAGCACGACGCCTTCCCCCTCCATGGCCGTGAGTCGAATGTCGTCGTGGCGGCGATACTGTTTCGTCACGGAATGAGCGCCTCAAGCAGAGTGGGATGGTCGAACAAATCCGGACCCAGTGTCAGGTCGAAACAGCGGGACTGCCGTGCAACTTGTCCAAGGACATCGAGATGCTCCTGGGCAAACTGCGGTTCACACAATACCCAGATGGACCACATCACCATGGACGACAGGGCTGTGCGCGCGGGTGCCCGAACGACACTCGTGCGTTCGCCCAACCGTGGGAAAACAATAATCTCCGGCGTGACAATAGGCGCCCAGCCACCACCCAGTTCTTCGGGCCAGTACGCCTCCTTGTTCCGATCCTGCAGATACCGACCACCCTTGGCGCCGAGCAGCGCGACGCCGCCCGGTCGAAGCCCGATGGTGGTGCGCATGCCCCGCGACACAATGTGTTCGCCTTCTCGCGCCAGAAATCCAATGTCATCGGTTCCCACTTTCCAGCCGCGTGACGCGACCAGCGCCGTGGTGGTGGATTTGCCGCAGTTGGAGTCGCCCGCCATCAACCACCCGCGCCCCAGCGGATCGATAAACGACGCGCCATGCACGTGGTACCAGCCGAGACGGCGCATGAGGAAGATCAGCACGACCAGGAAGAATGATCGCTCGCCTGCCTCAGCCGCGTCGACTGCCTCCGGCGACAGCCAGACCACAGCCTCGGGCCGCGTGGCGTGTACTTCGGCGGCCGCCGGTGCGTACGTCCATGTAATCCGAACAGCCCCTGACGGTGGGCCCGGTTTTTGCCACGACTCAAAGGAGTCCAGCCAACCCGCTATGAATTACTTTCGTTGCGATGATTGACGACATCCAGCTTGCCCCAGGGACAATAGGTGGCGGCCGCTATTTGGTTGAGCGGCTGCTGGACAGTGGGTCATTCGGCCGCACCTGACTGGTGCAGGACCATGAGCCCAGCGCGCCGATTGCGCTCACGTGTTTCCATCCCAAAAGTGCACGCGATCTGAAGGCGCAGGAACTGTTTCAGCGCGAAGGCAACGTGCTGCGATTGCTGCGACATCTCGGCGTGCCCGAGGTGTACGAAACCGGGTCGGTGGAAGTTGGCGGACGCGCCTCGCTCGACGCCGACAACTGCGCAGGTTCATCCAGCGGTACAGCCCCAACGACCACGTTGACCGCGTGATCGTCGAGGGCACGTAACAGGGCGTTTTCGTTCCGTCGCTACTCGGCGTTGGTCGGATTGGTGCTTGAGGGCAACTGCGGAACGCCGTTTTTTGCGGCGACCCGAAGCAGCCCGGTTTCCGTATACAACATCAACTTGTCGCGCGTGTCGGTAATGTCCAGGTTCCGCATGGTGAGCTGACCAATGCGATCGAGCGGCGTGAAAAATTCCTGACCTTTCTCCATCGTCAGGCGTTCGGGCTTGTACGTCAGATTGGCGCTAAACGTATCCATTATTGAATAGTCGTTGCCGCGACGCAACTCGATGGTCACCTCGCCGGTAATGGCGCGTGCGACCCACCGCTGCGCCGAGTCGCGCAACATCAACGCTTGCGAGTCGAGCCAGCGACCCTGATACAACAACCGGCCAAGTTTGCGCCCGTTCGTGCGGTATGTCTCGATGGTATCCTCGTTGTGAATACCCGTCACCAGCCGCTCGTACGCGATGTACAACAACGCGAGGCCCGGCGCCTCGTAAATGCCGCGACTCTTCGCTTCAATAATGCGATTCTCAATCTGATCGCTCATACCCAATCCATGGCGGCCGCCAATGGCGTTCGCGTCGGTGAACAACTCGAGCGCGCTGCCATACGTCTGGCCGTTGATGGCCACTGGCATACCTTCCTCAAACCGAATGGTGACGGTTTCGCGCTGGACGTCCACGTCGTCACGCCAGAACGCCACACCCATGATGGGCTGCACGATGTGCAGGCCCTTGTTCAGAAATTCGAGATCTTTGGCTTCGTGGGTCGCGCCCAGAATGTTCGAGTCGGTGGAGTACGCTTTCTCCACACTCATTTTGTATTCGAATCCAGCCTTGATCAGGTATTCCGCCATCTCGGTGCGGCCGCCCAGCTCGTCGATGAACTGCTGGTCGAGCCACGGCTTGTACACGCGCAGGTCGGGATTCGTCAGCAGCCCGTAGCGATAAAATCGCTCGATGTCATTGCCCTTGAACGTGCTGCCGTCGCCCCAGATGTTCACGGCATCCTGACGCATGGCGGCTACCAGCATGGTGCCCGTCACGGCGCGCCCTAGCGGCGTCGTGTTAAAGTAGGTCGCCCCCGCGGTCGTGATGTGAAATGCGCCGCACTGCAATGCAGCCAACCCTTCTCCCACCAACTGCGCACGGCATTCAATGAGGCGTGCCTTTTCCGCACCGTATGCCATGGCTTTGCGCGGAATTTCGTCGTAGTCCGACTCGTCCGGCTGCCCCAGATTGGCCGTGTACGCGTACGGAACGGCGCCTTTGGCGCGCATCCAGTGCAGGGCGGCGCTGGTGTCGAGGCCGCCGGAGAACGCGATGCCGACTTTTTCGCCGACCGGAAGGTGCTGGAGGATATTGGGCATGCGACAATTTATCCGGTTGCGGCGGGGAGCAAGTCTCAGGCAAGCCGCTCTGCACTGCAACGGCGCGGCTGCAAAGCCGTTAACGGTTCGCTGTGCTTGCCCGTACAGGTTCTTGATTGGTATGTTCTCAAGTTGGACGACCCGCCCGACTCAAAACTCGCTCTGTAACGACCCATCATGAAGATGCCCCTGGCATTCTGCAGCCGGCGCGTATTCGCTGTTGGTACCGCGCTCCTTGCGCTCGGTACCAGCGCCACGGCACAAACGCTCGACTCGGCGACCGCTGCCGGACTTCGCTGGCGCACCATCGGCCCAGCCAACTTTCAGGGACGACTCTCCGACGTGGCCGGCATTCCTGGCCCCTCAAAAACCGTGTTTGTTGCGGCGGCAGGGGGCGGCATTTGGAAGACCACCAATAACGGCACCACGTGGCGGCCGGTGTTTGATGACAAACGCGTCATCTCCATGGGCATGCTGGCCATTGCCCCGTCCGACACGCAGCAGGTCTGGGCCGGCACCGGCGAGCCCAACTCGCGTAACTCCATCGAACCGGGCGGCGGCATCTACAAGTCGACCGACGGTGGGCTGACCTGGACGCTGAAAGGCCTGGAGAAGACCGAAGCCATTGGCCGCATTGTGGTGCATCCAACCAATCCGAACATCGTCTACGTTGCGGCACTGGGCGCGACGTGGAAATCGAATCCCGAACGTGGTGTCTATAAAACCACCGACGGCGGAAACACATGGCAGCTGGTCAAGTTTGTCAGCGACAAGGCCGGATTCGTGGATATCGTGATGAGCCCGCGCGATCCGAACGTGTTATTTGCCGCCAGCTGGGAACGCCTGCGCACGCCGTACTCGCTCAAGAGCGGCGGCCCGGGTTCGGCGCTGTGGAAGACCACCGATGGTGGCGCTACGTGGACGCAGGTCAAGGGCGGTGGATTTCCAGATGGTGTCAGTGGACGTATTGGTCTCGATATCGCGCGCAGCAATCCCAATTACATCTACATGATGTACGAAGGCACGGCCGCAAACGCAGATGGTTCATTTCCAACCGCCACGCAGGGACGCCCGCCACGCGACAACGGATTGTGGCGCTCGACGGACGGTGGCGCGACGTGGACCAAAATGAACAGCACCAATGTGCGCCCGTTCTATTACTCGCAAGTGCGCGTCGATCCAAGGAATGCCGAACGCGTCTACTACTCATCGACACAGTTGCAGGTGTCGGACGATGGCGGTCGTACCGCCCGCTCGGCCGCGCAGGATGTCCACGTGGACGATCACGGCATCTGGATTGACCCGAACGATCCCGAGCGCTGGTTTCTCGCGAATGACGGGGGGGTTGCCATCACGTTTGACAAGGGCGGCAACTTCCAGCAGGGGCAGAACATCCCCATCGCGCAATTCTATGAAGTGAGCTACGACATGGCGGTGCCATACAACATTTGTACGGGTGCGCAGGACAACGGCACCTGGTGCGGACCCAGTCGTCGGCGCGCAGGAACGACCCCAATTGGGTACTGGTTTACAATTGCCGGTGGTGATGGGTTCTACGCCGCGCAGGACCCCACCGATCCGAACATCGTGTACGGGGAGTCGCAGGGTGGCAGCGCCGCACGTCTCAATCTGAAAACCGGCGAACGCCAGCAGTTCAACAAACCAAGCTGGCAGCAGGGGTATCGCGTGTGGGAAGATTCCATTGCAACCGTGCGCGGCGATCCGCTCAAGCCCGCGACTCGCGAAGCCACCGCGGCCATCACGACGCTGCGTGTCAAACAGCGTCAGGATTCCATCGACCTGTCACTGCGCTTCAACTGGAACTCACCGTTCTTCATCTCGCCGCATAATCCCGCCGTGATCTACTTTGCCGGCAACCGCCTGCTCAAGTCGAACAAACGAGGCGAAGATTTTAATCTCATTTCGCCCGATCTGTCCAAGAAACTCGCGGCGAAAATTGACACGTCGCTTCGGCTGACGGGCGGTATCACGCTCGATGCAACGGGCGCCGAAACGTACGGCACCATTGTCGCGATTGAAGAAAGCCCGATGAAAGCGGGCCTGTTGCTGGCGGGTACAGACGATGGCGCCGTGTGGAAGACCGGCAACGATGGCGCGACGTGGGAAAATCTGACAGCAAAGTTTGCGTCATTCCTGCCCAATGGCGGGGAAGTGGGTGTCTCGCGGCTTGAGGCGTCGGCGTTCGATACCAACACGTTCTACGTCACGTTTGACAATCACCGCTGGGGCGACTTCAAGCCCTACGTGTTTGCGACGACCGACGGGGGCCGGAGCTTCCGCTCCATCAGCAACAACCTGCCGTCTGATGGTCCTGGTGATCACCTGCACGTGATTCGCGAAGACAATCGCAACCGCGATCTGTTGTTCGTGGGTTCGTCCATCGGCGTGTACGCGTCGCTCGACCGCGGCAAGACCTGGTCGAAGTTCATGGCGGGGCTGCCCAGCGTGCCGGTGTACGATTTGCAAATCCATCCGCGTGACCGTGAGCTCATTGCAGCCACACACGGCCGCGGCATCTGGATTGTCGACATCGCACCGCTGCAACAAGCCACCAGCGCCGTGTTGGCAAATGCGGTCAACCTGTTTGAGCCGAAGCCCGCGTTCCATTGGGGGGAAGCGCCAACGCGTGGCGCGTCCGGAAACGGCAATGCCCAGAACTTCTTTGCAACGCCGAACCCGTCGTATGGTGCGACGATTTCCTATCGCGTCTCGGGCGCTGGTGGTGGCGCGGCACGCATCAGCATCGTTGATGCATTCGGCGACACCATTCAGACGATGAATGGCCCGGGCGGCCCGGGCTTGCACACGGTGACGTGGGCGTACAACGGAACGCGTCCCAGCCTGACTGTTGCGGCGCCTCCCCTGTCGCCCAGCGAACGTCGCGACAGCGTGTTGCGTGCGGTGCGTGCGCCGATGGTGCTCGATTCATTGAGCAAGGCCAAGTTTGACAGTGCCGCAATTGTGATGGCGCGGAATCTGCTCAATCCGCCGGCTGGTGGAGCGGCGGCAGGATTCGGCGGTCGTGGTGGTGGCGGCGGCGGGTTTGGCGGCGGCCGAGGAGGCGGTGGTGCCTGTGAACGCCCCATGACGCAATGGGATTCGTTCTGCGCGCGTCCAGGTGAAGGACCGGTGCAGGGTGGTCGCGGAGGTGGTGGTGGTGCTCCGGGCGGTGAACTCGCCGCCACCGGTGGCGGTCGCGGTGGTGATCCGGCCGTAACCCAGGCAGCTGCGTCCCGCATCTTCCAGATCATTGGTTTGCCAACGCCCAACCTCGGCGGCGGACGTGGCGGCGGCGGTGGTGGTCGTGGCGGCGCTGGCGGCAACACATTTGTTGCAACGACGGGCGACTACAGCGTCGTCCTGCGCATCGGCAATACCGTGCAGAAACAGCGACTGCGTCTTGAAAACGTCGGCGCGGGTGGATCCGGCTCACCCTTCGGCCCCGCCTCTGGCGACGAAGGTGATGATCGCGCCAAGGCGAAAGCCAAGGCAAAAGCCAGCCGGTAGCCCTCTTCTCTTTCACAAAGAATCGAGCTTCCGGTGAACACGCTTACTGGAAGCTCGACTTTTTCCATCACGACAATCATGAGAACACACCTGTTGAAATCACCTGCTGCATCGCGCGCTGCTGGCGCCGCGATTGCGTCATTCGTCGCTTGGGGCATTGTTGCGGACGCGCAGACTCCCGCCCCAACTCGCACCGCGGCACCGCGCGTTGCTGCGCCCATGATGGCGAGCGTCGATACCTCGTTGTACGGTCGCATGCAGTACCGTCACGCCGGCCACACGATTGGTGGCCGCGTGACATCGGTGACGGGTGTTCCGTCGCAAGCGCGCACGTTTTATATGGGCGTTGCCAGCGGCGGCGTATTCCGCACCACGAACGGCGGCGGCAGCTGGGTGCCGATCACTGACGGCAAGATGCCACTTGGTTCCATTGGCGACATTGCCGTGGCCCGCGATCCAACCATTATCTATGTCGGCACTGGCTCGGACGGTCTGCGCAGCAATGTCTCAACGGGACGCGGCGTCTATCGCAGCGGCGACAATGGCGCAACCTGGGAGTTCCGTGGGTTGTACAACGTCGGACAAATTGGCGCAGTGCGTATTCATCCAACCAATGGCAACATTGTGTGGGTGGCGGCGAATGGAGACGCATTCAAGCCGTCTGCTGAGCGCGGGGTGTTCAAGACCACCGATGGTGGCAAAACCTGGAAAAAGACGCTGTTTATCAGCGATTCAACCGGCGCCATGGATGTCGAAGTCAACGCCGCCAATCCGAACATCGTGTACGCATGGATGTCGCGTATTGAACGCAAACCGTGGTCGATCATCAGCGGCGCGCGCGAAGGGGGGTTTTATCGTAGCACCGACGGTGGCGAAACGTGGGCGAAGACCGGCACGGGATTGCCACCCGATCTCATCGGGAAAGGAAATCTTGGCGTGACCGCTGCGAATCCGCAGCGCATCTACGCACTTGTTGAAGCATTGCCGGGCGGTGGGTTGTATCGCTCGGACAACGGAGGCGATGCGTGGCAGTTGGTGAACTCGACTGCGGGGCTGACGCAGCGTCCGTTCTATTACACCACGCTGGGCACCGATCCGAACAATGCCGACGTGGTCTTTGCGGGCGCAGAGACGTTTTACAAGAGCACCGACGGCGGCAAGAGTCTGGTGCCATTCCGCACGCCGCACACCGACAATCACGACATCTGGCTCAACCCGAACGACAGCAACACCATGGTGCAAGCCAATGACGGCGGCGCCAACGTGTCGTTCGATGGGGGGCGCACCTGGTCCACACAAGACAATCAACCAACCGCCGAGTTCTACGGCGTGTGGATTGACAACAAGTTTCCGTACCAACTGTACGCCGCGCAGCAGGACAATTCGACGTACATCATGAGCAGTGTGAGCGACCCGGCCTCCAGCGTCATTCGCACGGGCCCGGGTTGTGAAACAGGGCCGATTATTCCGCACCCGTCGTTGCCCAACATCATCTACGGTTCGTGCAAAGGCCAGTTCAGTGTCATGAACACCGAAACGAACCAGTCCAAGAACTATTGGGTGGGTGCACAGTCGTTGTATGGCAATGCGGGCAAGGACTTGATGTTCCGATTCCAACGCGTGAGCCCCACGTCGTTGTCACCGCACGATCCCAGCATTCTGTACTACGGTTCGCAGTATCTGCACCGCACCCGCGACCGTGGCGTGACGTGGGAAAAGATGTCGCCCGATCTCACCGCGTTCGATCCGTGCTGCCAGGAAGCCAGCGGTGGTCCGATTACGCGCGACGTGACAGGTGAAGAGTTCTACAGCACGTTGTACGCGATTACCGAATCGCCAATCACGCGTGGTCTCATCTGGACGGGCGCGAACGATGGCCCATTCCATGTCACGCGCGACAACGGCAAGACATGGAAAAACGTCACGCCGAAGGATTTGCCAAAGGGTGCGCGTGTTTCGTGGATTGAAGCGTCGCCACATCGCGCCGGTACCGCGTATTTTTCGGTGTACCGCTATTTGTTAGGCGACTACGCGCCGTACGCGTACCGTACCGACGACTATGGCGCCTCCTGGACGCGGTTAACTGACGGCAAGAACGGCATCCCGGCTGATTGGCCAACACGCGTCGTCCGGGAAGATCCCGATCGCGCCGGCCTGCTGTATGCCGGCACAGAGTTTGGCATGTTCATTTCGTTCGATAATGGCGCGCACTGGCAGTCGTTCCAGCTGAACATGCCCAATGTGCCGATCAACGATATCAAGGTGCACAAGAAAGATCTCGTGGTGGCCACGCAGGGTCGTGGCTTGTACATCATCGACAATCTGTCGGCACTCCATCAAATCACACCACAGAGCACACAATCCAGTGCGTTGACGGTGTTTGAGCCGCGTGTGAGTTACCGCGTAGCCGGAGCGGGCGGTGCAATGCTTGGTCCTCAGGTTGACTACTACCTCGGCGCAAAGGCCGACACCGTGCGAATCGAAATTCTCGATGCGACCGGACGTGTCATCAACACGTACCGCAGTGGCGCGAGCGCCGCACCAGCCGGCGGACGTGGTGGACGTGGCGGCGGCGCGGGCGTCGATCCCGATGGTGCCGACGCCGAGATGATGGAAGGACGCCCGGGGCGGGGTGGTGGTGGCGGTGGGGGATCGATGAACGTGGTCACGACCAACGCCGGCTTCAATCGCTTCACCTGGAACGTGACCCACAGCAATGGCCTGGGTGCCCCTCCGGCCGACTATCGCGTGCGTGTGACCGCGGGCGCCAACAGCAAGACCGTCGCGTTGCCGGTGCGCATCGATCCGCGACTCGCCGCTGAAGGGTTGACTGCTGCGGATTTGAAAGAGCAGTTCGCACACAACACCAGCGTACGCGAATTGGTGGCCGATGTGAACGCGACGGTGGCGCGCACCCGCGCCGTGGAAACACGGTTGCGCAATCCCACTGGCGCAGCGCTTGATACGCTCAACAAGGTCAAGGCGGTGTCTGCGAAGTTGAACACGGCTCCGGTGCGCTACGGCAAGCCGGGATTGCAGGCGCACATCAGCTACCTCGCGGGTATGACGTCGCGCGTCGACCAGAAGGTTGGTCGCGACGCCATTGATCGGTACAAGGTGCTGCGTACCGAATTCGAAGTGGTGCTCAAGGAATTGAACTCGATTATCGGACCACCACGTATCGTGCCGTAACACCCGTTGGCGCTCCAGCCTGATGTGATCAGGCTGGAGCGCTAGTGCGTTTTCGAAGTGGAACCTCGCAGATAACCAATGGTCGCACCGATGAACGGGGCGACCAGCAGCACCCAGAAGCCGAATACGCCGCGCCACAGGTCGTCGCTCTGCCACTGCTCTGCCGAAATCATGCTGGCGAGCGTGGCCGCAATAACCGCCATCATGTGCGCAATCGCGGCGCCCCAAAATGCCGATTGCAGCTTGTTCGAACGGCGCCGCAAGCGATGGCTGGCAGCCAGCAGGATGCCGGGCACCACGAAGAGTCCTGCCATCATTGCCGCGAGTTGCATGTTCACTGGACACCTGCGTTGCTGTCGGCGTTGGCACCCTGCCGATGCGATGATCGCCATTTGGGTGCCAGCCATAACCAATACCCACTGACCAGCGTGATCAGCAGCGCGAGGGCACCTGCGTCGCTGAGCAATATCCAGCCGTTACCAAATGTTTCACCGGAGTGCAGCTTCTCAAGGAATACGTCACCACGTTTGCCGGTATGCAATACCTTCCCGCTTGCCAGATCGACGGTGAACTCCGTGGCCGCGCGATCACGCAGGCGCACTTTCACAAACCCGTTGCGCGGGCGTGCATCCATGCGATCGATGGCCTTGAGCGGGTCGTTGCCGCCGGCTTCAGCCAGCAAGCCGGGAATGGTAGCGGCCGACGCGAGGGCAATGCGTGCCAAACTGTCAATGGACAGGGAGACGGCCAGGGGCGCCGTGGGTTCGTGTGGCACGTCCGGCATCAGACCCAACCCACGTTTGTGGTTGAGCAGAATCCCGCTGATGGCAATGACGGTCAGGACGACCGTGAACAACACGCCAAACCACAGGTGCGAATAAAACGCAACTTTGGACGCGGAAAGTGCGCGCGGCGCGCCGGGAGCGTTAGCGTTCAAATTCGTCCACGCAGCAGGTGGTGGGGCAGAGACGTCTGAAGAGAATCTGACCGCTATTACACAGCAGGGCAATAAAACGCGCAGAAAAAGCGGTGAGCATCTGCGTGATGCTCACCGCTGAACTACCATGGTCGCGAATTAGACGGTCTCTATACCCAGTTCCGTAACCTTGAGCGCGTCGTACTTGCGGAATATGTCTGGTTTCGTCGGTCGAATGGCCGCCGTGGCGCGTTCCGTTTTTTCATCATCGGGGGCGTACGCAAGGACAAATGTTGCGCCTCGCTGTGCCCACTCCATCATCGCATCGGAGTCGGCCGCTTCGTCGGTGTAAAGCCGCGACCATTTCTCGCCCAGCTTGGCAAGCACCCCCTTTTCCGATTGCACCGTTGCGTCGTGGTCGGCAACATCAGGCCCGGACGCAACAATGATGTCTTCCGCGGGAAATCCTGCGGCGGCCAGCGCCTCGCCCGCGCGAACGGCCGCGGCCGGGTCATTGAATATCGCGAGGACGTAGTTCTTCGGGAAAAACGAACCGAAAGACTGCTCGCCATCCTTGAGCGGCGGCGTACCTTCGGTGAATTGCTCGGTGGTGATATCGGACATGTGAACCTTGGCGGGTGTGTGTGATGAACATGGGACGAACAGCGCCCCGGTCACCAGGTAGGTAACCCACAGTGTCCAATGTGTTCGTCGCATGAAGCCCAACTCTAGCCATGCAACTCCCACCCACGTATCGTCAAGGTTCCCGCCTTCCTGTGTGTCACACGGAGACCGCATGACCCGCACGCACATACCCCGCGTTGCTCTCGTTCTTGGCTCGCTCACGCTGTTCAGTTCACTGGTCAGTTGTGACGGCAGAACACCGGACGCCGGTGGGGCCGCCACCACGTCGTCACAAGATTCGGCCATGGCCGGGCGCATGTCGACGTACACCACGGTCGCCATTGAGGCGGACACTGCCGCGCTGACGGTCAAGGAACGTCAGATGCTGCCGCTGCTCATTGACGCGGCCAAAGCCATGGATCCCATCTACTGGCAGCAGGCGTACGGATCGCGCGATTCACTGTTCGCCATGGTGAGCGACACCGGCATCCGTCGATTTATGGACATCAACTACGGGCCGTACGACCGTCTGGATGATTTCGCGCCGTTCGTGGCGGAAATCGGCGCGCGACCCGCAGGCGCCAACCTGTATCCGAAAGATCTCACGAAAGCAGAATTCGAAGCGGCGCTTGCCAAGTCCACCCCTGCGCATGCCGACTCGCTCAAGAATTTGTACACGCTCGTGCGGCGTGGCCCCGACAGCACGCTCATCGCGGTGCCCTATCACAAGGCATTCGAAGCACAGAACAACGTAGCCGCCGCCAAACTGCGGGAAGCCGCGTTGCTGGCGGAAGACGCGGGCCTCAAGAAATATCTGGAACTTCGGGCGAATGCGTTGTTGAATGATCAGTATCAGCCCAGCGATCTTGCGTGGATGGACATGAAAGACAACACAGTAGATGTGGTCATCGGGCCCATTGAGACGTACGAAGATGGCCTGTTCGGCTACAAGGCAGCGAACGAAGCGTACGTTTTGATCAAGGACAAGGCGTGGAGCCAGCGGCTGTCGCGTTATGCCGCGATGTTGCCCGCGCTGCAGAAAGGCATTCCCGTTGCCGCGCAATACAAGAAGGAAACGCCGGGCACGGATTCCGATTTGAACGCGTACGACGCCATCTACTACGCAGGCCAGGCCAATGCGGGCGCCAAAACCATTGCAATTAACCTGCCCAACGACGAAGAGGTGCAACTCAAGAAGGGCACACGGCGTCTGCAGCTGAAAAACGTCATGCGGGCGAAGTTCGACAAAATCCTCATGCCGATTGCCAACGAACTGCTGGATGCCGAGCAGGTGGCCCTGTTGGGTTTTGACGCGTTCTTCGCGAACACCATGTTCCATGAGGTCGCGCACGGTCTGGGCATCAAGAATACGATCAACGGCAAAGGTGCGGTTCGCACGGCCCTCAAAGAACGCGCCAGCGCCCTCGAAGAAGGCAAAGCCGACATCCTCGGTCTGTACATGGTGCAGAAGCTGAACGAGCAGGGCGAGCTCAAAGGCGAGGACATTCGCAGCAACTACGTGAGCTTCCTGGCCAGCCTGTTTCGGTCCATGCGTTTTGGCGGCGGCGATGCACACGGGCGCGCCAACATGGCAGCGTTCAACTTTCTGCAACAGGCCGGTGCGTTTTCGCGCGATGCTGCATCAGGAAAGTACAAGGTCGACTTTGCCAGATTTCAGACCGGCATGAACGCGCTAAGCGAGAAAATTCTCACGTTGCAAGGCAATGGTGACTACGACGGCGTCGGTGCATTCCAGGACCAGTACGGAAAAATCTCCGACGAGACGCAAAAGGATCTCAACCGCCTGAAAACGAAGAGGATTCCGGTGGACATCATCTTCGAGCAGGGGCGCTGAGTCGTTGCATGGTTGGAGGTTCTCCAACGTCATCGTGCGGTCGCGTTGCCGCAGCCAGCCAGGCAACACAACGTCCCGAACCTCCCTCCACGCTTCTCGCATGCCACGCACGGCACTCCATCGATTGGCCATCGCGTTGCTGATCGGCACGCTTGCCTGTAGCACCAATGCCACCAGGGTGTCGCGCATCGGCACGGGCGATTGCTGCCTCGACGCCGGGCGACGAATTGCCGAACGGTTCAAGGTTTCGGCCATTTCCAGCAGGCGTTTCACGCATACAGAATTGTGGGCCGCGCTTGATCCCGTGCTGCAACCGGGCATGTTGCGCGTCACCGAGTTTGGAAAATCGCTGCAGGGGCGGCCGCTGCGAGCCCTCACCGCTGGCAACGGACCCACCACCGTATTGCTGTGGTCGCAGATGCATGGTGACGAGAGCACCGCCACCATGTCGCTGGCCGACATGATGGCGTGGTTCAATGCCCGTACGCGAGAGCGCGACCCCCTGCGTGAGTTGCTCACCGAGCGGTTGACCATAGTGATGGTGCCCATGCTGAATCCCGATGGGGCCGAGCTGTTTCAGCGCGAGAATGCCATGGGAATTGACGTCAATCGCGATGCGCGCCGGTTGTCGACGCCGGAAGCGCGGTCGCTCAAAGCCTTGCGCGACTCCATCCAGCCGTCTTTCGGCTTTAATCTGCACGATCAAAACGCGCGCACGCTGGGTGGTCCGAATGGGCGACAAGTAGGGATCGCGCTGTTGGCGCCGGCGGCCGATGCCGAGCGCACGTACGGACCGGTGCGGTCTACTGCGCGACTCGTCGCAGCGCGGATGCGCGAAGTGCTGGAGCGGGAAATTCCGGGACGCATCGCCAGGTACGATGATGCGTTCAATCCACGGGCGTTTGGTGATCTCATTCAGCAGTGGGGCACCAGCACGGTCCTGATCGAGAGCGGCGCGCTTCCCAACGATCCAGAAAAGCAACGCCTCCGCACCGTTAACGTCATTGCCATGCTGACCGCGCTTGAGTCCATCGCGAGCGGTGGTTACCGCGCAGCCAATCCGTCCGCGTATGAATCGTTGCCCGAGAATGCTGGTGCCGCGGTCGATGTGGTGATCACCGGCGCGCGGCTCGTGTTGCCGGGGGCGGCACCCATGCCGGTGGACATCTCGATGAACTATGAGGACGCACTACGAAAAGGCCGAATGCGCGTGCGCGAAGTCGGCGATCTCGCGGGCGTGGCCGCACTGGATACCATCAATGCCGATGGTCTGTTCTTGCATCCGGCCATGAACATGCTGACGGAGCAGAGGGGGCAACGTTGGCTGCGATTGAATGCGCTGGTCCAGCTGGCCATACGACGCGGTGCGGAGGCAAACAGTGCGCTGGTGCGTGAGGTGGGCACGCCGTGAAACTGCTCCTGGAGCGGCTGCCCATCGATCACGATGGCATCGCGGTCGATTCGCCGCGCCGCGCACATCTCATTCTCCTGGGGTTTGGAAGAATGGGGCGGTCCGTGGCAGCGCGAGCGGCGAAGG
>Ga0209181_10000139_pt1 | contig 126886 bp, 129 predicted proteins | sample MAT05_FD_187208 | JGI IMG/M metagenome (GOLD analysis project Ga0209181, IMG submission 187208) | Freshwater microbial communities from Lake Fryxell liftoff mats and glacier meltwater in Antarctica - MAT-05 (SPAdes) (version 2) | ecosystem: Environmental > Aquatic > Freshwater > Ice > Liftoff...
TGTAGTATCAGCTCCTATAGTAACCGTTCCTGCACCATCTGCTCCTGTAGTATCAGCTCCTATAGTAACCGTTCCTGCACCATCTGCTCCTGTAGTATCTGAATTAGCACCTTCAAAGAAATTCGCTAAAGAATATATTATGTTTTTGAAATCCCCTTTCTTTGAAGATAGTTCAAACACAGGTGTTTCTAATGATGAAACTTTGCTGATAACTTTGGATATGCCAATTCTAACGGGTTCAGAACTGGATAATCTTTCTCCTGAAGCAGGGTCACATATCTGTAAAGATATGAGTGATACCAATAACTGTAATCTTTAATACCAGCTTTAAATTACCTATTTAACATTAGAAGAGAGTCGTAATCTTACTCTCTTTTTTTAAAAGGTTTTTTTAATTAAGACGCTTCTTTAATTTGTCTGGCTTTCTCTTCGACCATTGAAACTAAATGATCAACAATACTTGTATCACCCTCCATTAAACGATGAGCCGTTTGACCTCCAATATAGACCTGATGAGTCCCCTTACCGCCACCCGTAAAACCAATATCAGTCATCAATGCTTCACCAGGGCCATTCACCACACATCCAATAACAGATAAGGTCATCGGAGTTGTGATATGCTCTAACCGCTTTTCTAATTCTTCTACAGTTTTAATCACATTAAATTGCTGGCGGGAACAAGATGGACATGAAATGACATTCACCCCGCGATGGCGCAAACCCAAAGATTTTAAAATATCAAACCCTGCTTTAATTTCCTCAACTGGGTCAGCGGATAAAGAAACACGAATGGTATCCCCAATCCCCGCCCATAATAAGTTTCCCATACCAATCGCAGATTTGATTGTCCCCGACCTTAATCCCCCTGCCTCGGTCACGCCGATATGGAGGGGATAATCACAGACGGATGCAAGTTGTGTATAGGCGGCAACGGCTAAAAATGGATCAGACGCTTTACATGAAATTTTAAAATTAAAAAAATCATGATCTTCTAAAATTTTAATATGACGTTGGGCTGATTCAACCATCGCATCGGGGCAAGGCTCACCATATTTTTCAAGTAAATCGCGTTCAAGTGACCCCGCATTCACCCCAATCCGAATGGCACAATTATTATCTTTGGCTGCTTGTATAACATCACGAACACGATCTTCTGAGCCAATATTTCCGGGATTGATACGAAGGCAGGCCGCACCATTTTCTGCAGCTTCAATTCCTCGTTTATAATGAAAATGAATATCGGCCACAATCGGCACTGAAACTTGTTTGACGATTTCCTTAAGTGCAAGTGAAGATTCTTCATCAGGGCAAGAGACCCTAACAATATCTACCCCCACCGCCTCAAGCGCGTGAATTTGAGCAACAGTCGCCATAACATCATAAGTGATAGTATTGGTCATCGATTGCACAGTAATCGGAGAATCACCACCAACAGGAACATTCCCAACCCAAATCTTTCGACTTGGCCGTCTGATAATTTGCCGCCATGGGCGAACGGATGTATGGTCTGAGGTCATAATGATATTACATCGCTTTTTTAGGGGCTGATTTCAAGCTTTGTTTTAATTTTTCTGCATCAAGTGCCACTTTACGGATAACTTGCCCCTTTTTACCCATAAAAGGGAGGATTTGACCATCAATTTGAATTTGTAATCCACCCGCATTACCCACTGTCATCACCATATCTGTTTTATCCAAAGGTATCCAATATTCTTCCCCAATTGATAATACGCGCGAAAAAAATGTTTTATTATCTGAACTTCTAATATCAATCCAAACATTATCAATAGCTTTTAACACAATTTGATTTGATGATGTTGGAATCGCAGTCATGTCAATTGTTACTGAACTATCAATGCCAGTCTCTTGATTTACCTTCTCAGGTTTTGAGAGAAGCGTTGTCTGACTTATCAAGTCTTTAGGAACAGTCGGAATTTCTTCGTTAAGTAAATAAGCATCATCAGTGGAATATGATTTGAAAAAAATCACACCTATCAAAAGCAATAAAATTGTTAAAAATATTTTTGTTGTTGGCAAAGAAACATCTTCTAGATGTAAAGTTGTCATCGGTGGTAATTCTTTTTGCTCTACCTTTCTGCCCGATTGTTGAAGCAATAATTCTAAAATTTTATCGCCATCCAGATCAACATATTCGGCATAGGTTCGAACAAAGCCCAATGCATAAATTCGCCCTGGCAAAACCTCTAACCGTCCTTCTTCAATAGCAATGATATGTTGGGCGCTGATGCGGATTGCGGATTCAACATCCTGTACGCTCAACTTTTTTTGAAGCCTGGCACGATGCAGAATATCCCCAACACTCAAACTGGTTTTAAATCCTTGAAGGGCATTATTCTGAACGGGCATTTTTATGCGACATCTTTATCTAAAGCAAAAGCGGTATGTAAGGCTCTTACAGCCAACTCAGTATATTCTTCGGCAATCAGAACACTGATTTTAATTTCAGATGTAGTAATCGCTCGAATATTGATTCCACGTTCTGCCAAGGTTGAAAACATTGTATTGGCAACACCTGAATGCGAGCTCATCCCGATACCCACAACTGAAATTTTTGAAATATTACTATCAATACGAACTTCGACATTTTCTAGATCTTGGATTTTTTCTAAAACAGATTGGGTTAATGGCACATCACTCCGTGGAATTGTAAATGTCATATCCGTCGTTTTTCCATCGGGCGAAATGTTTTGAATAATCATATCAACATTGACCCCCGCCTGACCAAGGGGGGCAAAAATACCTGCTGCAATCCCAGGTTTATCTGGAACAGACATCAATGTCACCTTGGCTTCGTTCCGTGTATAGGTCACACCATTTACAATTTGTTTTTCCACGACATCTTCCTCTCTCATAACTTGAGTTCCAGGCAAATCACTGCCAATTGCATTTTCAAAACTTGATAAAACTTGTAACGGGACATTCCACGCCATCGCCAATTCAACGGATCGGGGATGAAGAACTTTTGCACCTAATGCTGCCATTTCTAACATTTCTTCATAGGTTATAGTTAGTAATTTTTGTGCCTTTGGAACCATTCGCGGGTCGCATGTATAAACCCCGTTAACATCAGTATAAATATCACACCGATTGGCTTTTAAAGCAGCGGCCAGAGCGACAGCAGTCGTATCTGACCCTCCTCGTCCCAATGTCGAAATACGATTATCTCGTGTAACTCCTTGAAATCCAGCTACTACGGGAATACATCCTTCATTCATTGCTTTATCTAAAATAGCTGGAGGAATATCATCAATACGGGCGCGACCATGCAGAGTGTTAGATATGATAGGAACTTGCCACCCCATAAAAGACTTGGCATTTAATCCACGCTTTTGAAGAGCCAATGCCATGAGACCCGAAGTAATCTGTTCGCCGCTGGCAACAACTGCGTCACATTCACTGGAATCTAAACCAGATTGAATTTCGGCACAATATTCAACCAATTGATTGGTAACACCCGCCATGGCAGACACGACAACACCCACTTGGTGGCCGCTCTTAACTTCTGCTGCCACTTTATCTGCTGCTTTTTCAATACGAGATGGATCAGCAACTGATGTTCCGCCAAATTTGACAATAATTCGAGACATGAACTTAAAAATTCCTTTTATTTACATTGGAGAATAGCAATTTTTAAAAAAAATGCTATTCTTCTTCCATGAAAACAGCACGTAAATCAGATTTTTCAACAATCAATCACGATGAAATATCGCATTTTGCCAATGATTCTGCTGATTGGTGGAATATGGATGGAGCCTTTGCCCCTCTCCACCGCATGACTCCTGCTAGAATACGTTTTTTAAAGGATACGATTGGACCTATTAAAGGAAAAACAATTCTCGATATTGGGTGCGGAGGAGGCCTAGTTTCTGTGCCTCTTTGTCGGCTGGGCGCAAAAGTAACAGGGATTGACGCTGATGCTCAGGCCATTCAGGTTGCAACGCAACACGCCAAAGCTCAAAATCTATCACTTGATTTTATTCATGGTGCTGCCGAAGATTTAGTCGCAAAGAACAAAAAATTCGATATTGTTATGGCTTTAGAAGTCATAGAACATGTTCAGAACCCTAGCTTATTTGTTGATTTATGCGCTCAATTGGTTAAGCCAGATGGTCTTGTTATTTTCTCGACCCTTAACCGCAATTGGAAATCCTATGCTTTAGGTATAATTGCTGCGGAGCGTATATTAAAATGGGTTCCACAGGGGACTCATGATTGGAAAAAATTTATAAAACCATCAGAATTATCAAAGATTTGCGAAAATTCTGGTTTGTTCTTAAAGGATGCCAAGGGGATGGTCTATAATCCGCTTACACGTGAATTTTCTATTCATCCCCATGACCTCGACCTCAATTATTTTCTGGTGGTAAGTCCACGTCGTAAGGGGTAGAATAAAGAATGACATCATTTCTCATCAGTTTAATAGCTATATCCCTTCTCTGTGTTGTTGCCTCACTTGTTCTGGGGCTAGTTTCGATGATGAAAGGTGGCGAGCTTAACAAAAAATACGGCAACAAATTGATGATTGCACGTGTTGGATTCCAAGCTTTGGCTGTACTGCTTTTGATGGCTCTTTGGATTGCGTCAACTAAATAAATACCCGATATATAAAGGTGTTCCATGAAAATTCTTGTTCCTGTTAAACGTGCCGTTGATTATAACGTCAAAATTCGTATCAAAGCCGATCAATCGGGAATTGAATTGGCGAACGTCAAAATGTCAATGAATCCTTTTGATGAAATCGCAATCGAAGAAGCTGTCCGTATGAAAGAAAAAGGGATTGCCACTGAAATCGTTGTGGTCACCATCGGTGCGGCTATTGCTCAAGATGTACTTCGCACAGCTATGGCGATTGGTGCAGATAGAGGAATTTTGGTAACAACCCCCCTTGCCACGGATTTGGGTGGACTAGAGCCTTTGGGGGTTGCTAAACTTCTTCAAAAATTGATTGAACGTGAACAACCTAGCTTGGTTATCATGGGCAAACAATCAATTGATGATGACAGTAATCAAACAGGTCAAATGTTAGGTGCCTTAATGGGATGGCCACAGGCAACCTTTGCATCAAAAATTGAAAAAATTGGTGATGCCCTCCACGTCACGCGTGAAATTGATGGTGGGCTAGAGACAGTTGAGGTATTAACACCTGCCATTATTACTACCGATTTACGCCTTAATGAACCGCGTTATGCGTCCCTTCCAAATATTATGAAGGCCAAACAAAAACCTCTTGAAACAATTGATTCTGGAACATTAGGGGTTGATGTTACACCGCGCCTTAAAATGATTGGGCTTACTGAGCCACCAAAACGCAAAGGTGGAATAAAAGTTACATCAGTCGATGAACTCATTGATAAATTAAAAAATGAAGCCAAAGTGATATAGGGGGTTATGATGTCTATTCTTGTTATTGCCGAACATACAAATTCTGCTCTCCGCCCCTCTACTCTCAACGCTATATCTGCCGCTGTAAAATTGGGGTCTGATATTTCTGTTTTGGTCGTGGGAAAATCGGTTGCACCTGTCGTTGATGCACTTTCCAAATGTATGTCTGTCTCAAAAGTTATTGTTGCGGATACTGCTAATTTTGAACATCATTTACCTGAAACAACGGCTACTTTTATTGCAAGCTTTGCAAAAGGATATACGCATATTCTTGCTCCTGCGACGGCCTTTGGTAAAAATCTGCTGCCCCGTATTGCCGCATTACTCGACACACAAATGTTATCTGATGTAATTGAAATTATATCGCCTGATACCTTTAAACGTCCTGTTTATGCGGGGAATGCGATTGCCACTTTTCAATCCAGCGATACCATAAAACTATTAAGCGTGCGAACAACGGCCTTTGATGCTGTCGTAACATCTGGTGGCTCTGCCGTGGTGGAAAATTTGGATGCCTCATCTATTCAACCATCAGTAAAATCAAAATTTGTTAAGGCAGAGCTAACTAAATCTGCGCGTCCTGAATTAACAGCCGCAAAAATTATTGTCTCTGGCGGGCGTGCGGTGGGTTCTGCTGAAAATTTTTCAATTATAGATAAATTGGCTGATAAATTAGGTGCTGCCGTTGGGGCATCACGTGCAGCGGTTGATGCGGGATATGCCCCAAATGATTATCAAGTGGGACAAACAGGAAAAATAGTTGCCCCAAGCCTTTATGTGGCAGTTGGAATTTCTGGTGCTATTCAACATTTGGCAGGTATGAAAGATTCTAAAATTATTGTGGCTATTAACAAAGATCCAGAGGCTCCTATATTCCAAGTTGCTGATTACGGATTGGTCGCTGATTTATTCGAAGCTGTTCCGCAATTGACTGAAAAGCTTTGACATCAATCTCTATCATCGGCGCAGGGCCTGCTGGATTGATGGCCGCCCAAAAGCTCGGGGAACGTGGCTTTGCGGTTACAATCTATGACCATAAACCATCTCCTGCGCGTAAATTTTTAATGGCGGGCCGTGGTGGACTAAATATCACCCATTCCGAACCATTTGAAAAATTCATTTTAAACTACACCGAAGCATCAGAATTTTTGCGTCCTGCCCTTGAAAATTTTACACCTGATAATTTGCGCGATTGGTGCTTGGAATTGGGCGAGGAAACTTTTATTGGCACAAGTGGGCGTATCTTTCCAAAAAGTTTTAAAGCATCTCCCCTTCTCCGTGCATGGATTTTAAAACTTCAAAATATAGGTGTAAAGTTTCAATATAATTTTGAATGGGCTGGCCAAGATTTAGAGAGCGATATTACTATACTTGCGCTTGGCGGTGCCTCATGGCCACGTCTTGGCTCTGATGGGGAATGGACAAAAATTTTGGAAAAACAAAATATAAGAATAAATCCGTTCCGCCCAGCCAATTGTGGATTTCATTGTAAGTGGTCAGATGTTTTTAAAACTAAATTTGCAGGACACCCTTTAAAGCCTCTTATCCTAAAACATCACGGTCAATCGATTCAGGGAGAGATAATTATCACAGAGCGTGGTGTTGAAGGTGGAGGTATTTATGCCCTGTCAAAAAACTTACGAAATGCAATTGATAAAGATGGAACAACTATCCTCACCCTTGATTTAAAGCCGAATATTTCTTCCGCGCAACTTGAAAAAATATTGAACACTCCTCGCGGACGCGATAGCTTTTCAAATTATATGCGTAAAGTTTTGGGGTTATCTCCTGTTGCGATTGGCTTACTGCAAGAGGACAGAGAGATTACTAAATTTTCACGCGCTGATTTAACAAAGCGTATTAAATCTGTTCCCTTGACTTTAAATTCCGTCGCAGATATTGCCCGCGCCATCTCAAGTTCGGGTGGAATTTCCCTTAATGAGATTGATACTAATTTTATGCTTAAAAAAATTCCAAATACCTATGTCATTGGTGAAATGCTCGATTGGGAAGCCCCTACGGGTGGCTATTTATTACAAGCCACACTGAGTATGGCGGTTTGGGTCGGACAGAAAATAAAATAGTAAATTAAAATTAGGGCCTATCCTAAAACATATTAAGTATATGAAGAAGCAGAATGCTTATGAAGCAATATATTGTCCGCCATTAACAGACATAGTCGATCCCGTAATAAAGGCTGCCTTATCAGATGAGAGGAATACAACCATATCTGCAATTTCTTCGGGTTTGCCCATCCGTGCTGCAGGAATTTGACGAATGATACTGTCTAGAACTTCTTGAGGCATCGCCAATGTCATGTCAGTTGCAATATATCCGGGGCAAATAGCATTGACAGTAATTCCTTTGGCCGCACTCTCTAACGCAAGGGCGCGAGTAAACCCAAGCATTCCTGCTTTGGCGGCAGAATAATTGGTCTGTCCCAATTGTCCTTTTTGTCCGTTAATCGAACTGATATTGATGATACGTCCAAATTGACGTGTCCTCATTCCTTCAATAACGGCACGGCACATATTGAAACAGGATGTTAAATTCGTTTCAATCACAGCGTGCCAATTATCTTCTATCATTTTATGAAGTATGCCGTCTTTAGTAATACCTGCATTATTGACCAGAACAGAAACCATGCCCATCGTTGTTTCAATATCCGTTATTGTTTTTTGACATTCAGCAAAGTTGGCAACATCAGCTTTAAAAACTTTTGCCCCTGTTTCGCTCGCACATTTCTGTGCGGCTTCTTCATTACCATGATACAGGGCAGCAACTAGATATCCTTCAGCCATCAACGCCTTTGTAATCGCCAACCCAATTCCCCGCGTTCCGCCAGTGACAACAGCAACTTTTGACATATTTTCTACCTTTTTAAAAATGATGGGCGGACTATGCCCCAAAAGGTTAATTTTTAAAAGAATAAGTATTTGTGCGATGCAAAGTAAAAGTTTTTTTCTACCTTTTCTCCTTGCATTATCTCCGCCGAATCCTTATAAACAGCCTTAATTCACATACGGGGTTGGGTTTAGCGCGCTGAAATATGCGATTTATTCCCTCCCAGTGTCGTCTTAGTTGATGATAACCGCCCCGTAAAGGCACTTATAAACAACTGGAAAAAGGAGATTTATCCATGGCTATGCCCGAATTTACTATGCGTCAACTGTTAGAAGCTGGCGTTCACTTTGGTCACCGTACTCGTCGTTGGAACCCAAAAATGCGTCCGTTTATTTTCGGCGTTCGTAACGATGTTCATATTCTTGATTTACAACAAACTGTTCCAATGCTTGATCAATCCCTTCGCACGATACGTGAAATTGTTGCCAAAGGTGGTCGTGTTTTATTTGTTGGAACAAAACGTCAGGCACAGGCAACAATTTCTGCTTCTGCACAACGTTGTGGTCAATACTACGTCAACCATCGTTGGTTGGGTGGGATGCTTACTAATTGGAAGACTGTCACCAAATCAATTTCTCGTTTAAAAGAATTAGAAGGTTTGTTTGCGTTGCCAAAAACAGGTTTCACGAAAAAAGAAGAACTGATGTTCCGTCGTGAGATGATTAAATTGGAACAATCCATTGGCGGAATTAAAGATATGGGCGGTCAACCCGATGCCATCTTTATTATCGACACCAACAAGGAAGATATTGCAATTAAAGAAGCCAATAAATTAGGCATTCCTGTATTTGCAATTATCGATAGCAATTCATGTCCAGATGGCATTGATTTCCCAATTCCGGGGAATGATGATGCTCTGCGCGCGATTGAACTTTATTGCGAACTCGTTTCCTCTGCAATCCTTGACGGGATTTCTGCAGAAATGGGAGCAAAAGGAAAGGACATTGGGGAATCTGTAGATCTCAAAGTTGAACTTCCTGCTGCCGCTAATGAAGCCGCTCCTCTGGTTGCTGCCGAAGCAAAAGCCGCAAACGCTTAAATATAAAAAGTGGATAGTAGTCAGTGTGTGGTTTCTTTACTGCGTCCTGTAAACTATCCACCTAATTTTTTACTCCCTAACACAAAAAATGAGGTTTATTATGGCTGACATTACAGCTTCAATGGTCAAAGAATTGCGTGAGAAAACTGGTGCGGGCATGATGGATGCCAAAGGTGCCTTGGTTGAATGTAAAGGTGATATGGAGGCCGCAGTTGATTGGCTTCGTAAAAAAGGTTTGGCAAAAGCCGCAAAAAAATCTGGTCGTACTGCTGCCGAAGGTTTGGTTGCTGTTTGTGCTGGTGCAGGCAACAAAGAAGCAGCTTTGGTTGAAGTCAACGCAGAAACAGATTTCGTTGCGCGCAACCAACAATTTCAAGATTTCGCAAGCAAAGCCGCACAGCTATCTCTCTCCGCTAATAATTCAATTGAAGCTTTGGCGGCATCTTCATTTGCAGATGACAAAACAGCTCAAGAATATTTGACCAGTATGATTGCAACGATTGGTGAGAATATGAGCCTACGTCGGTGTGCAAAACTTTCAGTCGCCCAAGGCTATGTGTCATCTTATGTTCACAATGCGATTGCACCTAACCTTGGTAAAATTGGCGTTCTCGTGGCACTTGAATCTTCTGCCCCTATTGAAATCTTAGCACCTTTGGGTAAACAATTGGCAATGCATGTTGCCGCGTCTGCACCAGAGTTTTTGGATATTGCCAGTGTTTCCCCTGCGGCCATTGAGCGCGAGAAAAATGTTCAACGCGAAACGGCTCTCGCCTCTGGTAAACCAGCCGATATCGTTGAAAAAATGTTGGACGGACGGATGCGTAAATATTTCGAAGAAGTTTGTCTAACAGAACAACCATTCATCATGGATCCAGATATGAAGGTATCCGCGTTGCTTGAGAAAACAGCAAAGACAGCAGGAACATCAATCAAACTTGCGGCCTATGTTCGTTATTCACTTGGCGAGGGTATTGAAAAAGAAGTAACTGATTTCGCAGCCGAAGTCGCATCAGTTGTAAACGGATAATTTTTCTTTTCATTGAAATTCAAAAAGACAGATAGAAATATCTGGCTTTTTATTTACTCGCGGACATTGATGATAATTGCGCTCCACCCTGTATTTGAGAAGCTGGTGAAGACAAAACAGCCACATCATTCGTTTTACTGGAAGCAATGAAATCCGCAATTCCTTTTGTGGAAACAAAAAAACTGTCAATTCTGGCGGCCATATCTTTAGGGGATTTATACATTGATAATGTCCCAGCCCCCGCATCCATTTCAGCAAGGGGTTGATTGTTGCGCTTATCTATAAATGAATATTTATTTCCCAACTGAACAATTTCAGAATCCTTGGTGAACCCCTTTAAAGTATCTAATCTAGCAATGATTTCAGGTATAACTTCTGGCTTAACTTGAATTTTTAAAACAGGTGAAGGCAATGTCGCAGCCTTAAAATCGCCACCTATTTTTATATTTGTTGAAATTAAATTTGGGTCTGCCATTACAATCCGTTCATTTTCATAAATAATATAGGCAAATAGTAAATTCAAAGTAAAAATAATGAATATGATGATGTAATAGTCTGTATCACTCTTTATCCAATACGGGAACCAAGGTTACGGATGGATATAAAAATCCATATGGATGCCCTCTTAACGATGTTAGAGAAAATGGGGAGCCAGCTTTAGAGATCATCTTCATAACTTTTCGTGTTGCGCCCAAACTATCTTTCGAACCTACTGCACATGATGGGATAATTTTGCTTGAACCATTATTAAAATCATTAGTCAGAGAAAATTGAAATGCCTCCCCTCCTCTTTCATCGGTTAATGAAATATAAGCTCTTGCCCCACCATCTAAAAATTTTGAATAATCATTCAATGCTCCAAAAAAACTCCTGAGCGTCATAGTAATAATCAATCCATCATCATCATATCCTTGCATATGAGAGTTGGCTGCCAATTTTCTAGGTTTAACCCTTGACCCATCGCCGATAAGATAATTGCTATGTATATTTGCTATTGCCATTTTATACCCTCTTTTCCTGACTGAAGAGGGTTTAACACAATTTTATAGTTTATGTAAATAAAAAAATTATAGTGAGATTTAACTCTATCTTGCCAAGGCGATTTCGTTAGGCGCAAATGCGCTGGCGGTGGCGACAGGTATTTGTGGAACGAACGGCGCATCTAAAAATGCCACGGCATCCAGACTTGGAATGTCCTGCCCCATGCGCATTCTATAAATCCAATAATTAACCATCACACGTTCAACGAATGCTCGTGTTTCTCCTGATGGAATACTTTCAATGAATAACATTGGGTCATCAATATCTTTTAATTCTTGTTTCCAGCGGGATAAATTCCCTGGGCCAGCGTTATAGGCTATCGCCATTTTAAATAAATCATTGTTGACTGATTTATCTTTCAACAAATATTTAACGTATTTTTGGCCAACTGTGATGTTTGTCTCAGGATGCGACAATAAACTGGCATCCCCATCATTCATATATTCTGCGGTGGCGGGCATAATTTGCATTAAGCCTCTGGCACCTGTTGAACTAACTGCACTTGGGTTAAACCGTGACTCTTGCCTTATCAACGCATGAATAAGGGCTTTATCAACTTCATATCCTAATTTGGGTTGCCATGGGCTTTCAGGATACAGGGCAGTATCATAAAAACGTCCACTATCATCCTTTGTGGTTCTGGCGAGAAACAATGTTAAGGCTGGATTCTTCTTCATTTGGAAATATGCCAATAACGCTCTGCGCCCTTTATCAGACTTCATCCATTTGCTTGAACCCAATGTTGTTGTTGCTGCTGATAGCTGTCCTTCACGACTAAGACGAAGGGCTGCGGATACTTTTAAATCAAGACCCAATTCTTTTTTATCATTGCTGGTTAAAATCGGAGCATTCCAATTAAATTCAAACCGCCCACCCAATGCCCTCAAAGAAATAAGGCCATAAAATGTGCGAGGATGGTTAGAGGCAATTTTATAAAATTTATTAGCCTGATTATTATCCCCAGCGCGTGTTGCAGAACGTGCCGCCCAATAGGCTCCACCTGAGACTAACCAAGCGGAGGCAACGTTCGATTTTGCAGTTATCCCAAACATTTTGGTAGCCTGAACATAGTTTTCTTGCCGCCATGCGACCTGCCCCGCAACCCATCCCGCCAAAGGAACCAATTGGCCAGAGCGTTTAACCGCCTGTTCAGAAAGTTGTTTTGCCTCAGACAGCTTACCCTCCATTAAATAGGATTGAGCAATTAAAGCCTTAATACGATCAAATTCACTATTTTTAAGTTTTTTAGCCAACGGGTCTGTTTGAAGAATTTTAAGAGCATAAGTCGGACGGCTCTTCCGTAATTCAGCCGTCACAGTTTTTGAAACTAGCTTGAACCCAGCTGATGAACCAAGCTTCCCAGAATAATCTTCTGGGATTGAATTATAAGTCAGGTAAGTGGACTCTGTTTGGGCTGCTTTTTCTGTGTCATCATTTTCCGTGACATCTTCTAAATTCGCTTTTTCAGGCAATTGGGTATTATCCGTTGCGGAAAAAGCTTTATAAGCAACTCCACACACCACACCGCTCAACAGTAAACCAAAGGCCAAAGCCAAAAGCACACTGTGTTTGTTGTTGTTGTTGTGCATAGCAAGGGTTTATTAGCAAGACTTTCAAATAATGTCTAGAAAAAAACGATGCCCCACAAGTACAGAAAAAGGGCATAGGGGCTAAGTCATTGAAAATGTATGAAAATTTAGTTAATTTTATAAGTAAATCTGTGAGTATTAACTATTTGGCCTACAATCAATTGTTAATTTTATTTTTTTTCACTTCTATTTATTTAAAGACTTTAAAATTTTACATGGAATAGTAATGATTACTTTCTTTATAAGTATTCGTTACTTTACAATATTATTTATGACTGTAAATATTCTTGCTTCAACAGCAACAAATCTTCCCAAGCTTCTTTTTTCTTAAGGGGGGAACGGATAAGAAAGGACGGATGAAAAGACACCATCGCTGGGCATTCAAAATCGTCCCATTTGACGAAGTGAGTTTTTCCACGCAATTTACCAATGGCCAAATCACTCTGCAAAACGGCCTTGCTAGCGACACCACCCATCAGATAAATAACCTTTGGTTTTATCAATTCAATATGTCTTCTAATAAATGGAATAGATAACTCTATCTCAGCTATTGTGGGGGAACGGTTCCCGGGGGGTCTCCAATTCAAAACATTAGTCAGGTAAATTGATTTTGCGGGGTCTGTCTCTTGTCGATACAAACCAATTGCCGCAAACATTTTATTGGCTAAGGCTCCTATTTCTCCTGAAAAAGGTATCCCCGCCCTATCATCCTCTGCTTCTGGTGCATCACCAATAACCATGATGTGGGATTGAGACGGGCCATCTGCAAAAACCATATTGGTTGCCGTCTTCTTTAAAGACAATCCTTCAAAACCCATAATAGCAAGTTTTAATTCTTCTAAGCTTGCTGCATTTGTGGCTAATTTTATGGCTTCAATTTTAGATTCAGGTGTTCCTGAAACTTGAACAACTGGATTTACAAATTTTTCCTCTTTATCCGATTTTGGCTGAATTGGATTGAAAAAAATCTCGGATTTTGAAGATAACCTATCAATAGGCTTATCAGACATCGCCTCATCAACACCGTTATCAATATACCATTGTAAAACGGCCTCACTATATTGCGGCGCAAGATTAGATATTTCTGACATCACCTTATTTCCTAACTTTTTGTTTTCTAACTCTGTGGTATCATATTTTTTAGCAGTTACCATCCTCTATGAAAAGAAGGCAATATAAGATGACCACAGATAATCAGTTCAGAACCGACCGTGAGAATATGAGTTATGATGTGGTCATTGTTGGTGGCGGACCCGCTGGGCTATCTTGTGCCATTCGCCTTAAACAACTTAATCCCAATATCACAGTTTGCCTGATTGAAAAAGGCGCTGAAATTGGGGCGCATTCTCTATCTGGTGCAGTATTCGAGCCTCGCGCCCTTAATGAACTGATACCTGACTGGAAAGAAAGGGGCGCACCTTTAACATGCGAAGTCACTAAGGATAAATTTATATTTCTGACCAAAGAAAACGCGATAACTTTGCCAACGCCACCGCAAATGTATAATCACGGCAATTATATTATATCGTTAGGGGCTTTTACAAAATGGCTGGCGGGTCAGGCTGAAACTTTAGGTGTTGAAATTTACGCAGGCTTTGCAGGTGCAGAAATTCTGTATCATGATGATGGACAGGTCAAAGGCGTTGCCACTGGCGATATGGGCGTTTCAAAAAATGGTGATAAAACAGGGGCTTATCAGGCAGGGCTAGAGTTACACGCAAAGCAGACGGTTTTTGCCGAAGGGTGCCATGGGTCACTCACCAAAGAAATCATCCAACACTTTAACTTAAGGCCACAAGCCACTCAGACCTATGGTCTAGGGGTTAAAGAAGTATGGGAGATTAAGCCAGAACATCACGACCAAGGGCTGGTTATTCATACACTGGGCTGGCCTTTGGATAACATGACCTATGGCGGATCTTGGCTGTACCATATGGAAGGTAATTTAGTATCCATTGGCTATGTAACTGGTTTGGATTACCAAAATCCATATCTTTCGCCCTTTGAAGAAATGCAACGCCACAAACTTCACCCCTCTATTCGCAAAATATTAGAAGGGGGAAAACGTATTTCCTATGGTGCGAGGACCTTAGTCGAAGGCGGCCTTGCGGGGCTTCCCAAATTGACCTTTGCGGGTGGCCTCCTCATTGGTGACAGCGCAGGATTTTTAAATGTTGCTAAGATTAAAGGCAATCATGCCGCTATGAAATCAGGCATATTGGCAGCGGAAGCAATTTTTGAACAATTAGAACAAGTTGAATGTGTATCCTTTACTGATAAGTTTAAATCAAGTTGGCTTTATGATGAACTTTATAAAGTCCGAAATATCCGTCAGGGCTTTAAATGGGGGCGATTAATTGGAATGCTTCACGCAGGGTTTCAAACCATAGGCGGATGGCGATTGCCTTATACTTTGAAACATCACGCTGATCACTCGTCTCTTGAACGGGCAGATGTATCGATACCGCCCGCCTATCCCAAACCAGACGGAGTTTTAACATTTGATAGATTATCATCCGTCTTTATATCAAATACCAATCATGAAGAAGACCAACCCTGTCATTTAAAACTTAAAGACCCAACGATTCCTCTAACGGTTAATTTACCACTATGGGCAGAACCCGCTCAAAGATATTGCCCAGCTGGGGTTTACGAAATTGTTGAAGAAAATGGGCAAAAGGCATTTCGTATAAACGCCCAAAACTGCGTCCATTGTAAAGCTTGCGATATAAAGGACCCTTCGCAAAATATCAATTGGACAGTTCCCCAAGGTGGCGGTGGCCCTAATTACACGGGGATGTAAATATTTGAAAATTACAGATGATTATTCTATCAATTAACCCTATATTGGTTTTCTAACGTCTAATCATCGGCTTCATCATGAAAAAAACTGCTTTCCGTACCTCACTTCTGCTGACCACAGCTTTTATACTATTAGGGTGCGATGATGCAAAAGAAGATAAAACGTCAAAAGATGATGATAATGTTATCGGATTTTATACCCCCTATACAATTGATACCCCGCCTCCGACTTTATCAGGAAGTTATTTAGCAGGGCAATTTGCCCAAAACAGATCCGACTGGGGTGTAGCCGCGGATAATTTTGCACGTATTTTAGATGCAACCCCAAATCAAAGGGATATTCAACGGCGGGTCATGGCATTGGAAATGGGGTCTGGCCATTATGATCAAGCTATCGCTATCGCCGAGAAACTATCTAAGAGTGAAAATAATGATAAGGCATTGGCCACACTTATTCTCTCATTGAAAAATTTTAAGGATGGGCAGTTTCCTGAGTCTTTAAAAAATATTGAATCCTATCAAAATGATGCCCTCGGTGTTGCGATTTTGCCTTTGCTTAAAACATGGGCATCGGTTAGTCAGGGGCAAGGTAAGGCGGATGTTACTCTTCTCAAAGATTCTCCGTCCCTCCTCTATCAAGCTGTTTTAGTCGCCGCCTTTGCCAAAGATAAAGAAACAATTTCAAGGTTAGCTGCTGACTATGATTTCACAAAAACCCCTACCCCTATCTCTCGCCTAGAGGATATTGCCTTGATTTTCGGAGCCTATGGTGAAGATAAAGAATCAAAAGAGATTTATGCAGCCTTAAAAAATGCCATTCCTGCCCGAATTGCATTTTACGATGAACAATTGAAAAAAATAGAAACGGGGAAAATTGAATCTCTTCCCAAACAAGTCACCAATCCACAAATTGGATTAAGTGAAGCTGTTTTTGATATGGCTCAAATCCTCTCGAATGGGTATTCAGATAGTTCACGTTTGTTTGCTCATATGTCACTCTATTTAAATCCTGATAACGATTCAGCCTATGAGCTTTTGGCACAAATTGCTGCTGATAATGAATTATACGCTGACGCAACATCTTATCTTTCACAAATAGATACAAAAAATGATGAAGAAAAGAAAACTCAAATCACCAGACAGATTGCTCAGTTACAGGTATCGGCTGGACATCCTGACGAAGCTATCCGTATCTTAAAGGACTTAGTTGAAACACAAAAAAATATCGACGCCCAAATCCAAATTGGTGATATTTATAGATCACAAGAAAACTTTAAATTTGCGTTGGATGCTTATAACGATGCATTCGATCTTTTAGGGGGTAAAATTACAGCCCCTTATTGGAACTTAAGTTTTGCTCGTGGGATGACCAATGAGCGTCTTAAAAATTGGGCTGCTGCAGAAAAAGATTTACAAACAGCCCTTTTGTTCGAGCCTGATCAACCCTATATCCTTAATTATCTGGGTTATAGCTGGGCAGACCAAGGGGTTAATATTGAAAAAGCAGCTGAAATGATTGAAAAAGCTGTCCGATTAAAGCCCGATGATGGGGCAATTGTTGACTCTCTGGGCTGGATATATTTCCGTATGGGGCAATTTGATAAGGCGGTCATTGTCTTAGAAAAAGCGGTGCAATTAGAACCAACTGAACCAGAAATTAATGATCATTTGGGTGATGCCTATTGGCGTGTGGGGCGGAAAAATGAAGCCCGCTTTCAATGGAGCCGTGCGATTAGTTTCGCAAAGGACGATAGTATGATTGCAAAAATGCAATTTAAAATTGATGATGGATTGCCAGCCTTGGTAACATCTGAAAAACCATCCTCAACCATTATAGGAAAAAATTAGTAAAGAAATTGTCCAGTTTGACGGTCCATGCTTATGCGAAAATAAATCTTCATCTGCATATTATCGGCAGAGAAAAAAATGGTTTTCACCTGCTTAACTCATGGGTGGCTTTTACGAATATTTCTGATGAACTCTATTTAAAAAAGTCAGCCCAATTTGAATTCAATGTTCTAGAATCAAAAATCAAAATGGATTGTTTATCATCAGATAACCTTGTCGCACGTGCAGGTCAACTTTTCTGTTCCTACCTTCAAGTTCCCACTCGTTTTCAAATTTCTCTTTTAAAAAATATTCCCTCTGCGGCTGGATTGGGTGGGGGATCTGCGGATGCAGCGGCAACACTTTTGGGGCTAAATAAATTACTTGGTTTACCTGCAACCGAGGAAGATCTTTATGCTATGGCCTGCCAATTGGGAAGTGATATTATAAGCTGCCTTAAAAATACATCTACAATAATGGATGGAACAGGACAAATTTTATCCCCTGCTCCACTGTTCCCGATGCTTCATGGCATATTGATAAATCCCAATACCCCTTGCCCAACTCCGCAAGTCTATGGCCGTTATGCATCATCAGATATTGTATTTTCTGAACCTATAATTTTTCCCAAAGAATTTAAAACGCCCGAAACCATCTATGATTTTTTGAACAATTACACACATAATGATTTAACTGAGGCCGCCATTCAATTAAACCCAGATATAGGCGACGTAATAAAAGCCCTAAAAAACCAAAAGAATTGTCAATTGGCAAGAATGTCGGGAAGTGGCGCAACATGTTTTGGACTATTTGATAATCAAGAAAAAATGATTGAAAGTTATGATATACTTAAAGTTAAGTATCCAAACTGGTGGATTAAAAAAATCAAAATAAATGAGAAAAAAGATTAGTTTGACGCTCTTTTAGCTTGGGAAGCAGATGCCAATATTTGAACCAATAAATCATCACTTGGCAAACCATCTACCTTTAATCCATTTTTTTGCTGATACGAAGAAATGGCCTTGGTAAATAAATCTGAAACCTGTCCGTCTGGTACACCATTATATAATTCCAAACGTATCATTTGCTCCTGTATTTGAGAAATGATGACTGGATCGTAACTAGTTTTTTGGGATACAGATTTTGTCTCAGGTTCAGTTTTTTGTGAATCTGAAGAAGGCGAAGTCGCCTTTGGTAATGCGGAAGGCTGCGATAGAGGGGGGACATTATCCCTTACCATGTCTGGCAGTCTTGCTTGTCCAGCTTGGCTCATAAAATCTGGCTTTGTTTTGGCCACTTTTTGTGCAATTCGCTCTACATCAGAATCAGTCATGCTCAATTTTATTTTTAATTGATCCAAAAGCTTTTTAGCTTCGGAATTTCCTTTATCAGTAGCCATTTTATACCAAAAGACAGCTTCATCGGGTTGTGATTCTCCCAATAACCCATTTTCATGAAGCAAACCAAGATTATAGGCGGCCTCGACAATACCTGCTTGTGCAGCGCGCTCAAAATAAACAGAAGCGATTGGGGGATTATATTCAACACCAACACCTTCAACATAAGCAATGGCTAAATTATAGAGAGCTTCTGGATGATTATTAAAAGCAGCAACACGATATAATTCAATAGCCTTCGCTGTATCTTTTGCACCCACACCCAAACCTTGGTGATACAAAACACCTAGATTATATTGAGCATTTGATGAACCGTTATAGGCCGCTTCTTGAAACCATTTAGATGCTCTTGTGAAATCAACTTTCAACCCTGCTTGACCAGATGTATAAAGAATTGCCAAATCATGTTGGGCATTTGCGTCGCCTCCAAGTGCAGCTTTCTCAAGTGCTTTAAGAGCCTTTGGAAGTGATTTATCTGAAAGGATTCGCGTAGAAACATCACCAACAGGCTTGGCCGCTTGGAAACTTTCTATCGCACGAAGCTGAGCATCTTCGGCAGGTTTAAATATAGCCGAAATGGAATCGATTGTAACGGCTTGAGAATTATTTTCTAAAACTTCGTCATCCTTAGCTAAGGCACTCGGCTCAATTTGATTGGCAATTTTAGCTGCTTCCGCCATAAGAGTTTCTTGATTTTCTGAAACAGGCTGGGCAGATAAATCAGATGACGACGATGACGATTCTGTTTGCATCGACAAATCAGTCTTTGGTTTCACATCATAATTTTTAATAAGCCAAATAGCGCCAAGTCCAGCAGCACCAGAAATCAAAGCCGTAACAAGTGATAATGTTAGAAAGTTAATTTGCTTTGGCGGACGAAGTGATGATGCCAGATGGGTTGCAGGATTTGAAGAAGCTGGGCGTGATATACGCAACGTATCATCCCCTGTCCAAGCAGGCATTTGTGGAAGTTGGGTTTTATTTACCAAAGATTGATCTGTCAGTAAGACAAGTGCCTTAGCTTTCAAAGTTTCTTGCGTATGCGCCAAGGTTTCTTCAACAACTTCTAATTTACGAATAAGCCTGGCTTTATCTTGGCCCATTTGCTCAACACGTTTAGACAGTTTGGAATTCTCGGCAATGGCATCCTCAACGCGAATAATTGCGCTTCCTGTAGCAGTTTCAACAGATGTCAATTTCTCTTGAAATTTAGTATTTTCTGCACGAGATGAATCAAAAGAGGTAATCTGATCTTTAAATTGTTGTTCCAACGAAATCTGTTTTTCAACCAGTTCCTTAACATAAACTTCACGTTGATTGATTTGGTTTTCAAGATCGGAAAATGATTTTTCAGTTTTAGAAGTATTTCCACTTAAATCTGAAATTTGTTTTCTGCAAATCTCAACTTCTTTCCAAAGAATTTCACGTTCTTTCTCACTTTGACGAAGACGCTCACCCAATTCACTCATCAATTTAACGATTTGTAATTGTTGAAGGGGGTTTTGTGATGCGTTCATAGCGGCATTTAAATCTTTTTTATCTTCCTTAGGCGACTCTTCTTTTCTCTCTTTCATCATTCTTGGTAAAGGCGACGAAATAGTCGATCCATTTGAAACGGATTTCATAGATACTTCAACTGGCTGTTCCACCTGTTGTTCGACCTCCTCTTCGACAGGAACGTCTTCCGATAATAATCGGCGCCCTGTGTAAGACGGCACAACTGCACCAGACTGATTGGCCGCACGATTCATGACCCAGTCCTGCAAACTAAATTTTTTACCCGAATTGTCTTCCATAAAGCGACCATAATGATTTTGTATAATCATTCCAAGAAAAAACTATTCGTTTCGAAAGTTTTCCACAGGCGAAACGCACCATTCATAAAGGTTAACACATAATCGATAGCTTGGCAGAATGCTTAGAATCTGTCACTTTGTATCTCTAAAACGAATCTTGGAGTTTCCCCTTATGTCCCTTGCCTCACCCTTAAAAAATGAAGAAATAACAGCCCTGATGGAGCATCTTTCATCCCGTATTTGCCATGATTTAGTCTCACCCGTTGGCGCAATTAACAATGGTCTCGAATTTATGGAAGATATGGAAGATGACCCAGAAGGTCTTAAAGAGGCCACAAATTTGATTTCGCATAGTGCAACAGCTGCAGGTGCAAGATTGATGGCTTTTCGTTTGGCTTATGGCGCGGGAGCCGTTGAAGGCAATATTAAGCCTGAAGATATTCAAAAATCTTTCGGCACTTTAATTCGGACAGATGGTAAAGTACGCCAAAGTTGGGATCCATTTGGTCCTATGGGAATCGCTTCCTCAACACGTGGTTTTTGTAAAGTTTTAATGGGCGCATTGATGATGGCGCAAGATTGCTTAACCAAAGGTGGAATGATTTTTGTAGATGCTGGTGAGGGCCAAGAAACTTTGATAAAGGCCGAAGGAATAGGTGTGAATGTCCGTGATGGTGTCCAAGATGCCTTGGCAGGTACAATTGAGTTTTCTAAAATTGATGCTCGTCTCGTTCACCCTTACGTTTTGGGTCAATCTGCTCGAACTTATGGCTTTAAAATTGCTCTTAAAGAAAAAAGTGAAGGTCAATTGACTTGGTCTCTTACCCTTCTATGAAACTTAATTTACAAACACTTTTGCAGCAACGTCGTTTTCGTTCGCCAGATGGATGGGACTGGAGTTTTCGAACATTTGAAGACAACATAAAAATTCGCTATGGCCATACAAGGTCGAGGAAGCCTTATCAAGCCATTGTTGTCGTGATAGGTGGGCTAGGTGATTTTGGTGAGCAATATTTTGAACTGGCCAATCAATTAGAAGAAAATAATTTAAAGGCGATTATCATTGATATGCCGGGGCAAGGTGGATCAAGCCGTTATATTCCGAATGAGCCTATGAAACGCCATTCAAAAGGGTTTGATATTATCCTTTCCCAATTACATCAAGTGATAGATGAAGTTGTTTTATCTACGGCAATAGATATTGAAGATAATTATAAACGACTTCCAATAATTTTATTTGCCCATTCTATGGGCGGTCACATCGCCGTTCGCTATTTATCTGAATATAATAAGACATCTCGTGGTCATACTATTTTCTCATGTGCTATATTATCTGCACCAATGATAGGTATAAAAAATGTTAATTACTTCCCTTCTTTTCTCAGATATCCAATCTTGAAAATATTATCCCTTATACCCACAGCCTATGTCCCGGGGGGATGTGGATGGTATGATGGATATCGTGAACGCACAGGGTTTAAAGGTATTTTCTCCAGCGACCCAGAACGATACGAATTACAGCGTGCGTATTTTACTAATCCTGATACACAATTTTTAGCGATTGGAAGCCCTACAAATAAATGGTTGCTCGATGCTTATTTATCGTGCAAAAAAATCGAACAAATTGGATATGTTGAAAAAATTGAAATTCCAGTTTTAGTTGGAATAGCAGGGTCAGATGAATTAGTAGATAATTCTGCAACCCACAAAATGGTTCCCCGATTAAAACATGGGGAATTGATTGAAATTCAATGGTCCCAGCATGAAATCGTTATGGAGTCTGATAAGTTTCGAACTCCTTTTATGGAACGATCCTTTACTTTTATAGAGGATAATGTTTTAAATAAAGCTGATAAGGGTAAAACCTATATCCAGTAAGCTAATTTTTTGGAGAATAAAAATGGATGAAACTAACCTTAATAAATACCGTCTCAGTGACAGGGTTTTTTATGCATTGCGTTTGGCAGTAGAACAAAAAGATGGCCAAGTCGCTGGCGCATTAGTAAGCGTTCTTGAATTAGCAATGACACGCAATTCAGGCGGTGGAGAATTCGTTGAACGCCGTGATTTACCAGAGGCTGTTGAGACTCTCCTTGATGAAGCACGCGCACTTAAGAAATAAGATTTAACCATTCATCTTCAGTTAAAACGCTAATAATCAATTCTCTTGCTTTGGTTAATTTTGATCCTGCATCATCACCGGCCACAACATAATCGGTTTTTGATGAAACACTTCCTGCGACCTTTGCGCCTAAACTTTCAGCGCGTGATTTGGCCTCGGCACGGGTCATTTTGATTAAGCTTCCTGTAAACACAACTGTCTTTCCTGCCACAGGGCTATCAATATTTTTGGGCAGACTATAATCGGTAACGCTAATTTCTTTTAACAACGCTTCCAAAATTTCACTATTATGATGTTCGGCAAAAAATTCAATAATATCAATTGCCATACTTTCACCAATCGATTCAATTGAACTTAAAATAGAAATAGAATTATTATTCTCTCTAAAGATTTCTAGAAACCTAGCCAAACTTTCAAAATTTCCTGCCAATTTCTTTGCTGTACTCTCACCCACTTGTCTTATTCCAAGTGCATAAATAAACCTCTCAAGTGAAATGGTACGGCGTTTATCAATTGCCGCAAAAAGATTCTTAGCCGATAAGTCCCCCCACCCTTGCCTCAAACGAAGAGGGGTTAAACTAAGCTTATCTCTCTCTACTAAGGTAAAAATATCTACGGGGTTTCTAATTAAGTTGTCCGTATAAAATTCTTCAATAATTTTTGCTCCTAAACCTTCAATGTCAAAGGCCAAACGGCTAACAAAATGTTTAAGGCGTTCAACGGCCTGTGCTGGGCAAATCAGGCCGCCAGTACAACGCCTTGCAACCTCGCCCTCTTCTCTAATGGCATGCGACCCACAGGCAGGGCAGTTTAATGGATATATAAAAGTCAAAGAATTTTCTGTTCGCCTTTCAACAACAACCGAAACAACTTGTGGAATAACATCTCCCGCTCGCTGAATGATAACATGATCTCCTACCCGAACATCTTTGCGTGCAATTTCATCTTCATTGTGTAATGTTGCTCGAGAGACAACCACCCCACCCACAGTTATCGGCTCTAATTCTGCAACAGGAGTCAAAACACCTGTTCGTCCAACCTGAATATTAATTTCTTTTACTATTGTCACCGCACGCTCGGCTGGAAATTTATGAGCAGTCGCCCATCGTGGCGCACGCGCAACAAATCCTAATCTTTCTTGTAAATCCAACCTATCAACCTTATAAACAACTCCGTCAATATCATACGCCAGTTCAGGGCGTTCTATTTCAACACGACGATAAAAAGCCATCAATTCATCAACTGAATGACAAGTCGCAATAGGTTCGGCTTGAGCAAATCCATAAGACTTTAATTTTTGACGAATTCCATCTTGCGTATCGGCAATAGGTGCCGATATTTCCCCCAATGCATATCCAAAAAAACGAAGTGGGCGTGTTTTTGTGATATTACTATCTAATTGCCTCACACTGCCCGCCGCCGCATTCCGTGGATTAGCAAATATTTTTTCATTTTTATGTTCCTGCGATTTATTTAAGGCCAGAAATTCGTCTTTTCGCATATAAATTTCACCGCGTACTTCTAAAATATCAGGAAATCCACCTTTCAAAATTTGCGGAACATCACGAATGGTTTTAACATTCTCTGTGATATCTTCGCCTTCCGTCCCATCACCGCGCGTGACTGCATATTTTAATTGTCCGCATTCATAGCGAATAGAACAGGAAAGTCCATCAATTTTTGGCTCGGCAACAACCGATAATAAATCAACCTGTGGAATATTCAGGAATTTTTTAACTCGCACCACAAAATCAATAACATCCTGTTCTTCAAACGCATTTGATAAGGACAACATGGGAATGGAATGACGTATGGTTTTAAAACCAGAAGAAGGTTTAGCACCAACAATTTGCGATGGGCTATCTTTTGTTATCAATTCAGGGTGTTCTTTTTCTAAGTCTAACAATTCATGCCGAAGCTTATCATATTCAGCATCTGAAATTTCAGGGCTATCACGAGTATGATATAAATCATCATGACGGCGAATATCCGTTATCAGTCTTTTATACTTTTCTTCCTTTTCCATTACCCTGCCTCTAGCAGTTTGACCGCTGCGGCGCGAGCCTCAGACGTAATTTCTTCCCCTGCCAGCATTCGTGCAATTTCCTCTTCACGTGTTTGTTGGTTAAGGAGTGTAACACGGGTTCCCCCACTTGCTTTTGAGACAACCCAATGCGTTGCCGCGCGGGACGCTACTTGTGGGGAGTGAGTGACAACCATTACCTGATGGTGGTCGGCTAAACGTGAAAGGCGCGCCCCAATTGCACTGGCGGTGGCGCCGCCTACTCCTGTATCAATTTCATCGAAGACATAGACTCCACGGATTTTTGCAGCTTCAGCCAATACGACTTTTAATGCCAACATAAAACGCGCCATTTCGCCGCCAGATGTAATTTTATTTAGTGCGCCGAAATCAGATCCCGCATTGGTTGCAACTCGAAATTGGATGGTATCAAATCCAAAGCTTGTCCATAAGCCGCCCTCTATAGATGTTTCAAAAACTGCGCGTTCTAATTTTAATGGCTTTAATTCTATATTGACGGCCTTATCAATTTTTTTAGCTGCGATGACTCGTTTATCGTGTAATTTTTGTGCTGTCTTTTGATAGGATTCTTTAGCAAGACGAATGTTTTTTTCTAAATCGGCAATAATATGTTCCTGATAATCAATCAACTTTAATTTATCACCTAATTCTCCACGTAAATTTGGTAAATCATCACATTGACACCCGTGTTTCCGTGCCACAGCTCGAAGAGCATAAAGCCTATCTTCAATTGATTCAAGCGTCATACCTTCACCACCAAAAGCATATTGCAAAGTTTCTAATTGACGATACGCATCTTGAATTTCAATAGCCGCCCTGTCCAAAGCATCATGAATGGGCTTTAACTTGTCTTCACCAATTTTATCATTCTGCCGTGCAAGAGAGCGGGAAACCTGCCCTATTTGAATATCTGCACCATTTTCACCGCCCAATGTTTCAACAGAAAATCCTAACACTTCTAAAATTGCTTCGCGGTTTTGTAAGAATTTCCGTTTATCAAGTAAATCGCCTTCTTCACCACTCTCCGGTGATAATTTTTCTAACTCTTCGACTGATGCTCTTAAATATGTTTCGTTTTCTGCGGCGCGCGATGCCTTATCCTTGGCCTCTGATAATCTTGTTTCTGCCTCTTTTAATGCCTGATAGGCCAATGACATTTCATCCAATAAAATTTCACTGTCTGCATATATATCAAGCATCTGACGATGTGTTGCGGGGTTTAGCAATCCATAGGTTTCAAACTGCCCATGAATATCGACCAACGCATCCCCGACTTCCTTTAAAAATGTAATGCTGACTGGTTCATCATTGATAAAGGCTCGACTTCGCCCGTCACTTCCTAAAATACGGCGAAGGATAAGCGGTGAAATTGCTTCAATCCCTTGTCCCTTTAGTAAATTATAAACAGAATGTTGGGTGTCCAAATTAAATTCAGCACTCACCACGGCCTGATCACTTCCTTTTTTGACCAATCCCGCATCAGCCCGCATCCCTAATGCCAACCCTAATGAATCAAGAAGGATAGATTTTCCAGCACCAGTTTCGCCCGTCAAAGCAGACAGACCAGATTTAAATTCTAATGACATCTGGTCAATCAAAACAACGTTTTTTATATGGAGCAATGACAGCATGAATCGCTCCGCCCCCCAACCTTAATCTGGTTTCAAAACATCGCTGATGGTTCGGTTGACCCATGAGCGTTTGTCTTTAAGGCTTTTCCGTTGCACGGGGTCAAGCAAATTATAACTGTCCTGATACCACTGGCTTCCTGGATAATTATGCCCTAGAACAGCGGCAACACGAGTTGCTTCCTCTTTTAAACCCAAAACGGTATAACTTTCAACCAAACGGTGAAGTGCCTCTGGTGCATGGGTTGTCGTTTGATAATTTTTAATAACATTAAGAAAGCGATTTATTGCCGCATTGTATTCTTCCTTATGTTGATAGTAACGCCCGATTTCCATTTCTTTGCCTGCCAAATGATCTAAAACTAAATCGCGTTTTAAAATAGCATCGCGGGCATATTTACTATCAGGGAAGCGATTGATAACTGTCTCCAAAGCTTCTAAGGACTGTTCGGTCATTCCCTGATCACGAGCAACATCAGTAATCTGTTCGTAATAACACATAGCTTTTAGATAATACGCATAATCAACATTGGGATGTCCGGGGTGTAATTCAACAAATCTATCTATTGCCACAATCGCATCATCATATTTTAAATTTTCATACGCGGATTCAGCCAAACGAATTTGTGCTTGTGTTGCTAAATCAGAATAAGGGTGTTGCCGTTCAACTTCGTTATACAACGTACTGGCTTTATTAAATTCACCGTTTTTATCGGCAGCTTGGGCTTCTTTAAAAATATCCTCTGCAGGGCGTTCAACGGTTAAGGGGTTAATCCTATCCTTTTTTGACGTACACGCGGTCAAAGATAATGAAGCCATTACAGCCAAAAAAACAAAATGTTTGAAGTTAGTCATTGGTTATCCTTTTGAAGTTTAAGACAGATTAAAGCCCCTATCAATAACTTCAAGGGGCTTTTTCAGAAATATGGCATTCATCCAGTAGATTAAGCGGCCACAACCGAAGATTTTCGAATAATTTCAATAGGCATCATAGAAATTGATAAGCCAGATGGTAAATCGGTAGCGTCCATATAAAGGTCAACCCATTCATAATTGGTAGGGTCAGCAAATAAAGCGTGTAAAATACGGTTATTCATATTATGACCGGGTTTTATCGCCTCATAATGACCAATCATTGGCCCACCAGCAATATAGATATCGCCAACAGCATCTAAAACTTTATGACGGGCAAATTCATTATCATGACGAAGTCCTTCGGGATTCATAATTGTTTTTTCATCCAAAACAACGGCATTTTCCAAAGACCCACCAAGTGCCAAACCCATGGCACGTAAAGCCTTCACCTCATGAACAAAGCCAAAGGTTCGCGCATCTGATATTTTACTTTCAAAATCGCCGTTAAACAATTGAATTTCAAAAGATTGCTGTCCAATCGATGGGTGCGCAAAATCAATTTCTACTCTAAAGCATGACCCAATTCCTGGTTTTAATGAGACGGATTTTTCGCCATCAATCACAGATATTTCTTTTAAAATACGAATGGCACGACGCGGCGCAGTCTGAGTCTTTAGACCAGCGGCATTGATAGCATCAACAAAGGGTGCGGAACTTCCGTCCATAATTGGGACTTCGGGAGCATCCAGCTCAATAATGGCATTATCAACACCACAGGCGGATAAAGCAGCCATTAAATGTTCGATTGTTCCAACAAATACACCAGCTTTATTGGCAACGACAGTACAAAGACGAGTATCACTGACCGAATCCCACCGCGCTGGAATAGAATTATCGCGATCCGTTACATCAAGACGACGAAAAACAAGGCCTGTTCCACTATCTGCTGGTAATAGACGTAATGTTGTCTCTGCACCAGAATGAAGGCCAATACCAGATAATTCAACGGGGGAAGATAATGTATGCTGCATTGAAAACGACTCTAAACCTGTGAAACCTATTTTACTGACTTAAAATAGGTTTTTTAGACACTTTCGGCAATTCACGCTCTATTGCGTAATGTTACAATGCTGAAATAAGGATATAAACACACTAGGCTATCTGCCTTTGAAGGGTAGATGCAAGCTCATCAAGTTTTTTTATACTCGGCATAATAAGAATATCTCCTTGCCCACCAAAAGCAGATTGCAAAACAACTTGTCTTAAACCAGCTAATGTTGAATTGGCCAAAAAAACGTTATTAGAATGGGTTGCCAAAACATAGAGCTGCTCTCCTCTGGCTTCACTATTGAATCTAATTAAATGACGTGTTCCCAATTCATCACTGACTCCGCATACTGAATTTTCTTTTTGATTGGCGCGCAAACTGCATGCTGTCCTAAAAATATCTCTCATACGTTCAGACTTATACTTATTGTCTGGGGATAGCTCAACAGTTTCAAACGTCTTATTAACCAATACATCTAATAATTCTTGGCGTACCTGTTTCAAACTTTCATTCAATTCAGGAACCACAACTAAATGTGGATGATGGATAACACGACCAATAAAGTCTTCATAGCCAAGGGCTTTGTATTGGCTATGCGTCCCATCATGGAAATTACTGATTAGAACATCTGCATATTGGGTTGTAATTTTATGGGCATACTCATCTTCCATATCAATTAAAACATTAGGATTTAAAGGCCTTTCTTTAGAGGGATATTGGGGAAAGTTTGGGAAATTGAACAAAGTTAAACTTGGTGCAATAGATGAATAATTATCAAGAAGAAACTTCTGACGATTTGGAACAAGGTCTACGAGTTTTTCGATAAGAGGAGCCCTTAGTCCTCTCGGTACCTTCATCATTGCATCTTTTATTGGAACTTCAAATTGATCAAAAAATTTATGAACATCATCTCCTTCAAAACCTTTTGACAAAGTTTCATGAGCAAGGGTAAATATTCTTATGATATGACTTAATGCATCTTCTGGATTCTGCACAGCAAGTTTTTTAAATTCCTTCACAATGCCATCAGAGTGATTTTTAAAATAACAACTTACTTTATAATCATCGCGACAAATTTCAAACAAATCTCTGCAATAAAGACCCAATTGATCGGTGGGATCAGACTGTATATTTCTTAACAACCAACTGATAAGTGACATTTTAAATCCTGTAATTTTAAATTTACAGAATTCTTATATGGTTTTTCTGAAAAATGCAAGAAATGTGGAAAAACCCTATCGTTTCAATCGCTTATATAATAAATAGGTCTGGGTACGCCCTGCTTCTTTACCCTTATTCTCGTACCGCGTTGCCATCCATCCATTGGGGGCTGTTTTCCAATCTTCGGGGCGTTCAGCCACCCATTCAAAATGGGGGCAATTGACAGTTTTAGTCAGCATCCATTCGGCTAATTCATCAACATCGGTTGTTTGAATCATCACCCCCCCGTCTTTTAAAACACGTGCATAGACACTCAGATTTTTTTCACTGACAATGCGGCGTTTATGGTGACGGGTCTTTGGCCAAGGATCGGGGTTAAGAATGTATAAAAAATCTACCGAAGAATCTGGTAAACTATTTAAAACCATCAATGCGTCATCCATATGAACACGAATATTTTTGGGTGTTGGGTGCGGTAATGTCTTTAAAAATGCCGACATCCCATTCATATAGGGTTCCGCCCCGATATAATGATGGTCAGGATTTTCATTCATAATATAATGAAGATGTTCCCCATTCCCAAACCCGATTTCGAAATGCAATGTTTGAACAGGCTGTCCAAAAATATCATTTGAAGCAATAGTTCCGTCTTCTTTTAAAATATCTTTTGGAATACAAAGTGACGGAAAGATTGTCTCCATGACATCTTTTCTGCTCTTATGCATTGGGCGGCCTTGTCGCCGCCCAAAAATACGTTGTATAACGATGGGTCTTTTATGTTCTTCAACCAATTTCTTTTCTTAATGCCTCTACCAAATCAATTTTTTCCCATGAAAAGCCGCCATCACTTTCTGGGGTGCGTCCAAAATGTCCATAAGCTGCTGTGCGGGCATAAATGGGTTTATTCAATTTTAAATGGGTGCGTATTCCATACGGGGAAAGATCTATCACACGCCCTATCGCCTCTGCAAGTTTTGTCTCTGAAACATTCCCAGTCTCTAACGTATTGATATAAACTGAAATCGGTTTTGAAACGCCAATGGCATAAGATACTTGTATCAAACATTTATCGGCATACCCCGCCGCCACAATATTTTTTGCAACGTAACGGGCGGCATAGGCCGCAGAACGGTCAACTTTTGTTGGATCTTTGCCTGAGAATGCTCCGCCACCATGTGGGGCAGATCCACCATACGTATCAACAATGATTTTACGTCCCGTTAATCCAGAATCACCCACTGGCCCACCGATAACAAAACGCCCCGTTGGGTTGACATAGAATTCACTTTCGTCACACATCCATCCCTCAGGCAAAATTTTCTGAACATAAGGCCTAACAATTTCTTTCACATCTTTTTGTGATAACCCGTCATTATGCTGTGTTGAGACAACAATTGATTTAGCACGAATAGGTTTTCCGTTAATATATTCTAATGTCACTTGTGATTTAGCATCAGGACCTAACATCGACAGAATTCCTTGGTGTCTGTCTTCAGCCAAAGCCTTTAAAATAGCATGGGAATAATGAATAGGTGCAGGCATCAATTCTGGGGTTTCAGTACAAGCATAACCAAACATAATTCCCTGATCGCCTGCCCCTTCTTCTTTATCTTTGCTGGCATCAACCCCAACCGCAATATCAGCAGATTGAGCATGAAGACGACAATCAATGTTGACATTCCTCCAACTGAATCCTTCTTGATCATATCCAATTTTTTTAATAGCTTTACGCGCGATATCTTTAATTTGGTCATGCGGTAAATTGGATTGACTGCGAACCTCGCCAATAATTCCTACATAATTTGTGGTGGCAACTGTTTCAACGGCGGTACGGGAAAATGGATCTTGCTCCAAATAGGCATCAACAATGGAATCCGAAATATAATCACATAATTTATCAGGATGCCCTTCAGCAACGGATTCACTAGTAAATATAAAGTTCTTTAAAATTTCTGTGGTCATTTGAAAATCTCTGCTTTAAAAAATGTTCAGAGATTCTAACGTTCAATTACAAAAAACAAAAGGCAAATATAACTTATTTAGCAGATTTATAATTTTTAGCCATCTGTCTAAGCATTTTAAAGAAATCTTTCCGTAATTTTTCATCAGTAATTGTGTAATATGTCCTGACTAAATCAATAGTTTCTTTTTGAATCATGATGTCTTGATTGCCGTTTGTATCGCTATCATACGCAGCTTGCTCATTATCAGCAAATCCACCTTGAAGGCCAATTGAACTATCATTCGACATAAATCCATCAAAGAAATAGGCAACAGGGACATCCAATACACGTGAAAATTGAAAAATACGGCTAGCACTTAATCGATTGCGGCCTTTCTCATATTTTTGGACTTGTTGAAAGGTGATTCCAGTGGCTTCAGCCAAGCTCTCTTGTGTAATGCCAATTAAGTTTCGACGTGCTTTTAATTTTTGACCAACAAAAACATCAACTGGATTGGCTGTGTCCCCGTCCACAGAACTGCGGCGAGGATTTGGGGATTCCGCAGAAACTTTTGACTTTATAGAAGCCCTAGTATTCGATTTGGCCTTATCTTTAACTTTTACAATCATCGTGAAACTTTTTATACCCTAATAAAATAAAAAAACATACGCAGGAGTGTATTATTCTACAATTTCCAATGAATTAAGATAAATTTCAACTAATCTAAAGTATAAATACCAATTTGTTATTATTACCCTAGGTATAATTCTATAATAATTATACTATTATGAATAATAACAATTCAGTTTTCTCTTGCACTTATAAACCCTTTAAATTATAAATACAACAAATTAGCACTGTATGTTACAGGCTGGGTTGTAAAAAACCCCGCCTTTTTTGTTACCAAAAACTGGAAAAAATATTGAATGCCCTCAATGCAGGAAAAAAGAATATCTGGATTTATTGAACCTGTTCTTAAAGATATGGGTTACGAACTTGTATCTTTGCGAGTGATTGGAAGTCAAAAATTGCAAACTCTCCAAATTATGGCAGAAAACCCAGATACAGGAACTCTTGATTTAGAAGGTTGTACAAAAATCAGCCATGCCGTCTCTGCCCTTCTTGATGTTGAAGACCCAATTCAATCTGCATATCAATTGGAAATCAGCTCCCCAGGAATAGACAGACCATTGGTGCGTGAGCGCGATTTTTTAAAACATATTGGTTATGAAGTCTCGGTGGAAACAATTGACGCAAACGAAGATGCTCAAAGAAAATTTCGGGGTAAATTATCTGCTTACAACACAACATCATTGACAGTGACCACAGATATTGGCGATGAAGTAATTGAAATGGATAACCTAGCCCGAGCCAAACTAATCCTAACTGATGAACTAGCAAAACAAGCCCTTAAAAAAGGGTCTAAGAAAGAGAGTCAATAAATGAGTCGTATAGAAATTTTACAAGTGGCCGATGCCGTTGCCCGTGAAAAAAACATGGACAAAGAAGTTATTATTCAGGCAATTGAACAGGCCATTCAAAAAGCTGGCCGTTCTAAATATGGCCATGAACACGATATTCGATGCCATATTGACCGCCGCACAGGTGACACGGAATTAAAACGTTACCGTACAGTGACTGAGACCCCATTGATTGAAAACGAAGCAGCTCAAATTACTGTTGATCAAGCCAAACGTGAAAAACCAGATGCTAAAGTTGGCGATATCCTTATTGATACCCTTCCTGCATTTGACTATGGCCGCGTTGCCGCCCAAACAGCCAAACAAGTAATCATGCAAAATATTCGTGAGGCAGAGCGTGACCAACAATTCAATGACTTTAAAGAAAGAGTTGGCGAGATTATTAGTGGTGTCATTAAACGTGTTGAATACGGCAATGCAACGATTGATTTGGGTCGTGCAGAAGCCATTCTTCGCCGTGATGATGCCCTTCCCCGCGAACATTTTAAAAATGGTGATAGGGTTCGTGCCTATGTCTATGATGTTCGTCGTGAACAGCGTGGACCACAAATATTTTTGTCCCGCACCAAGGGCGAATTTATGTCCAAATTATTCGAACAAGAAGTTCCTGAAATTTATGACGGTGTCATTGAAATTAAATCAGTTGCTCGTGATCCGGGAAGCCGTGCTAAAATTGCTGTCTACTCTCGTGATAACGGTATTGACCCAGTCGGAGCGTGTGTTGGTATGCGGGGAAGCCGTGTTCAGGCTGTGGTTGGTGAATTGGGTGGTGAAAAAGTGGATATTATTCCATGGTCTCCAGATATTGCAACTTTCATCGTCAATGCTTTGGCTCCCGCCGAAGTTTCAAAAGTTGTAATGGATGAAGAAAAACATCGTCTTGATGTTGTTGTGCCAGACGAACAACTATCCCTTGCCATTGGTCGTCGTGGACAAAACGTTCGTCTCGCCTCTATTCTAACAGGTTGGTATATTGATATCTTAACTGAAGAAGAAGAATCAAAACGCCGTGCGGAAGAATTTACATCACGCTCAACGCTCTTTATTGAAGCATTGGACATTGATGAAGTTATTGCACGTTTGCTGATTGCCGAGGGCTTTACAAAAGTTGAAGAGGTTGCAGAAACATCAATCGAAGAAATGGGCTCAATCGAAGGCTTTAACGAAGAAATTGCTGAAGAATTATGCACACGTGCCATCACATGGTTAGCAGCAAAAGCAGAAGAATTGAAAGTACGCCAAACTGAATTAGGCCTTGCCGAAGACCTTCTGAACTTCGAAGGGCTAAGCGCAGATCAAATTCTTATGTTAGGAACTGCTGGTGTGAAAACACTAGATGACCTTGCTGATTTAGCTGGCGATGAACTTGTTGAAATTTTGGGAGATAAGAAAATATCTTCCAATGATGCCAACGCGTTGATTATGAAGGCACGTGAACATTGGTTTGCAGACGAAGCTGAACCTATCGAAGCTCAAGCATAGTCATGAGGTTCGAAAAGTCACATGGCGAAAGATACGCGACCTGAATTTTATTACCATCCTGTCATCGGTTCTCTCTCACCGATGACACTTGGTTTTTATTTTTCTCGTCCCGCCTCTCTTCCTGCCTCTCTGGAAGCCCCCCCTCTTCATCCTGAGAAAGCGAGATTGCCAATGACACTTTCGAAAACAGCTATTTGTTCAGTTACTGACGAAGTCCTTCCCATTACTCAAATGATACGTTTTGTTATTGCCCCCGATGGGTCGGTGGTCGCTGATTTAACGCAAAAACTCCCAGGAGTTTTTCTATGGGTAAAGGCAGATGGAACGGCTCTTAAAAAAGCTATTTGGCGCAATAGTTTTGCGGCAAAAACACGTCAAAATGTCAAAATCCCAGAAAATCTTTTAGAATCAATTACCTCTGGACTACAAAAACTGGCAATGCAGACCCTCAGTATGGCAAAAAGAGCTGGAGAATTGCGTTTTGGCTTCACAAAAGCAGACGAAGCCTTGCGTTCCCATACCGCAGCAGTATATGTTGTCGCCAGTGATGGAAAAGAAAATGGTCGCGAAAAGCTAGAACGTATCGCGGTTGTGGAAAACGCCTTTGTTATTGATGAATGGTCGTCTGCCGAATTATCGGCGGCGATTGGCGAAGAAAATGTCATTCATATGGTGTTGGCTCATGGTGGGTTGACCCTTAAACTACTCGAAATTTTAACAAAACTGAAAGCTGTAAAGTCGGAAACATAATGACTGAAGAAAAGAAAACACTCTCTCTCACTGGCTCAACTGGAGCTGCTAAAAAAGGCACGCTTAGTTTGAAAAGTTCACCTGCTGGACAGCAGGTGATTACGCAAACTTTGGCGCGTGGGCAAAGTCGTGGCGTGCAAATTGAAGTCCGTAAAAAGCGTGGTGCTGCTGCAACTGCCGCGAATGAAGCAGCGCAGGCTGCCGAGGACGCAGAAGAACACTTAACGAATGAAGAGCATAATGTTCGGATGCGTGCTTTACAAAAAGCACAAGAAGATGATGACAAGCGTCGTGAAGAGGAAGCAAAACGTCGCGCTCTTGAAGCCGAAGAAGAAAAAATGCGTGTTGAGGCTGAAAAACAGGCATTCGTCCGGGCAAAATTGATGCTGATGAACTTCGTCGTCGTGAAATTGAAGAATTAGAACTGATTAAAGAAGAAGACAGGGTCAAAGCCGAAGCTTTAGATAAACAACGTAAAGCTCAAGAAAAACAAATTGCTGACACCCGTGCAGCTTCTGGGATTCCAGCAACGCCATATCGTACTGTTAAAGATTCAGACGATACTGAATCTGTCCGTGACAGATTAAAACGTGGGGCTGTTGGTAAAAAAGGAAATGATGATTCAGCTCCTGCAACGGATTATAATTCTGGACGTTCAGGACGCTTGACCGTTAACCAAGTTTTAAATGAACAATATAACCGCTCTGAAAGTGGCCGTTCTTTATCATCTGTGAAACGCGCCCGTCAAAAGGCAAAATCATCTGGTATTAAAGTTGAACAAGTTAAACAATATCGTGAAGTTATTGTTCCTGAAACCATCACAGTTCAGGAATTATCTAACCGTATGTCTGAACGCGGTGGCGACTTAATTAAATCCCTGATGAAAATGGGGGTCATGGCGACGATTAACCAATCAATTGATGCCGATACTGCTGAACTCCTTATTTTAGAATTTGGGCATAAAATTAAACGTGTGACCGAAGCTGATGTTGAAATTGGTTTGGAAGGTATCACTGATGACGATACGAATCTGATTTTCCGTCCCCCTGTTGTGACTATCATGGGTCACGTTGATCATGGGAAAACGTCTTTGCTTGATGCTCTCCGTTTAACGGATGTTGTCTCTGGCGAGGCTGGTGGAATTACTCAACATATTGGGGCTTATCAAATTACTGTGGCCTCTGGCCAGAAAATTACTTTCCTTGATACACCGGGTCACGCGGCCTTTACTGAAATGCGCGCCCGTGGTGCAAACGTGACAGATATTGTTGTGTTGGTGGTTGCTGCTAACGATTCTATCATGCCACAAACCATTGAGGCGATTAGCCACGCTAAAGCGGCTAAAGTTCCAATGATTGTTGCCATTAACAAAATTGATTTACCAGATGCAAATCCGGCGAAAGTAAAACAAGATTTATTAATGCATGATATTCAGGTTGAAGAAATGGGCGGCGATGTCCTTTGTGTTGAATTATCGGCTAAGAAAAAAATCAACTTAGACAAACTTGAAGAAACTATTCTTCTTCAATCCGAAGTTCTAAATTTACGAGCCAACCCAAATCGCCCTGCAATTGGTGCTGTTGTTGAATCCAAAGTTGAACAAGGCCGTGGGTCGGTTGCGACTGTCCTTATTCAAAACGGGACACTCAATATCGGTGACATCTTCGTGGTTGGTTCAGAATGGGGTCGTGTTCGCGCCTTGCTTGATGATAAGGGTAAACCGATTACAACAGCTATCCCAGGACAACCAGTCGAAGTTCTTGGTTTAAGTGGGACACCTGATGCAGGTGACAGTTTCACTGTCGTTGCAAATGAGCCAAAAGCTCGTGAAATCGTCGCCTACCGCCTTCGTAAGAAAAAAGAGAAAGAAGCAGCTATTGTTACCGGCACATCATTCGAACAATTATTGGCGAATGCGCGTGAAAATAAAAAAGAATTACCTGTTATTATTAAAGCAGATGTTCATGGATCGGTTGAGGCAATTGCTGGCTCTCTCTCTAAAATGGTTGCCGACAATACCGAAGTGGCTGTCAAAGTTCTTCATACAGGTGTAGGTGCGATTACTGAATCTGATGTCACGTTGGCACGTGCATCTGGAGCATTCCTTGTTGGATTTAATGTCCGTGCAAATGCTCAGGCTCGCGATATGGCTAAGCGTGATAAGGTTGAAATCCGTTATTACAATATCATCTACAATATCATTGATGATGTGAAAGCAGTCTTGGGCGGAATGTTGTCCCCTCTTATCCGTGAGGAATATTTGGGTCAGGCTGAAATCCGCCAAGTCTTTAATATTACCAAAATCGGTAAAATTGGTGGCTGTATGGTGACAACTGGCCTTGTCAAACGTGGTGCGAAAGTCCGCCTTCTCCGTGATGATGTTGTTATCCATGAAGGAACGCTCAAAACTCTCAAACGCTTTAAGGATGAGGTCAAAGAGGTTCAATCGGGAATGGATTGCGGTATGGCATTCGAAAATTACGAAGATATTCGCGAAGGTGATATCATCGAATGTTTCGATATCAAAGAAGAAACACGGACATTGGCTTAACCCTATATTTGTCATCCCCCGACATGTTCGGGGGATCCATGGATTTTTGGAATAAATTAGGCGATAACATGAAAAAAAGCCAATAAATGTAAAAAAGGTTGTGATTAAAAATGATATTTTTTATTGGTGTTTTGCTTTTGATGATTGGCTCATTAAAGGTGTCCTATATTCTTTCCAAAAAATTTTCCTTTACTAAATGGAAAAATCATTTCGTAGTTGGAGTATGTTTATTTTTTACCTTAGCCTACTGGGCTTGGGAGATGTATATCAAATCGTCTGGCTATGATATTCGAATTGATTTAATTATAATTTATCCTTTCTTGTTTTGTATCTACGCTATTACTTTCTGGCCCTCTTTTAAATGGAAGTCTCTTGGAATGGCAACACTAGGGATAGTGATTAATATCTTATTTTTTATTTTATTTGTATAAAATTTATAATTTTAATATAAGGCTCGTTATAAGCTATGAAACACACAAAAACAAACACCCCATCCCTCGGCCCCACACAACGACAATTACGTGTGGGGGAACAATTGCGCCATGTGATTGTATCCACTCTACAACGTGGGCATTTTCATGACGAATATCTTATCAAGAACGCATCCATCGTGACAGTATCAGAGGTCAAAGTCTCTCCCGACATGAAAAATGCCACTGCGTTTACAGTTAAATTGGGTGGCGGAGATATGACTGAAATGCTCGCCTCGCTCAACGCAAACTTCGACGTCTTCCAACGTGACATCGGTCATGAAATTCGCATGAAATTTACCCCCAAGGTCAAATTTGTCGAAGACAACAGCTTCGAAAACGCCACCAAAATTGACGCTATCCTACATAACTTGCCAAAATCCATAGATAATTAAGAATCATATAAGCTAACTCGCGTTAAGTAACTTTTTTAAAAGATTCTTTTTGGAACGAAATTTGATTTTATATGTTTGAGTGTTATCGCCAAACAATGAATCATTTAGGAGAAACTCCATGTCCATATCGACAACACAGCTCGCAACAGTTAATAGATCTGTTCAATCACATAATCCCCTTACCGAAAGCATGCAAAAAATACTTGCCAGCACCTATGGCTTATATCTTATGACTCATAACTATCATTGGAACGTAGAGGGTGAGAGATTTTACGCACTGCATAAAATGTTTGAAGATCAGTATAACGAATTATTTCAAGCCATAGATGTAATTGCCGAGCGTATCAGAGCTTTAGGAGTTTATGCCCTTCCTTTTGAGGGTGAAGATATTCTTGAAATCTCACAAACAATGTCCAATGCCCTTAATAAAGAAACAGATGTCGGATCACGCTCTGATCGCATGGTTTTTAACTTGATGAATTTAAATGAGTCTGTTGTTAAAAATTGTCAGGCAGCTAAAAAATTATCGCAAGACACTCATGATGATGAAACCGAAAATCTGATTGTAGAGAGAATTTCAGCACATCAAAAAGCAGTATGGATGCTTCGAAGTAGTTTAAAATAAAAACATAAAATTTTCCCTTTCCGTTAGAATAATGGCGAAGGGGAAATATCTATTCAATGACCAAAGTATTTATACCGTAGCTTATATAATTATGTTAATAGCATTCTTTACGTGACTAAATATGGTTTGCGTTCTAAAAGAGGCCTCATATTAAATGCAGGAAACTTAGAACACCCATGGCCCCTAAACCCAAAAATAAAATCTCTGGCTGGATAAACTTGAATAAGCCCGAGGGCGTGACATCCAATGACGCTGTCATGATACTTAAACGTGCTTTGGGGTTTCCCAAAATTGGGCATGCGGGGACGCTTGACCCTCTTGCCTCTGGTATACTTCCTATCGCTCTTGGTGAGGCAACTAAGCTTGTTCAATACATGATGGAAGATGATAAGGTCTATAGCTTTGATGTGGCATGGGGCGAACAACGCTCGACTGATGACCGTGAAGGAGAAGTTATTGCAACATCTCCTCACCGCCCGACTGCGATTGAAATCAACGCAGTACTTCCAGATTTTATTGGCATTATACAACAACGCCCCCCCGCTTTTTCGGCTATTAAAGTGGATGGTAAACGTGCCTATGATTTGGCACGTGCAGGTGAAGAGGTTGATTTGGCAGCACGCCCTGTCCATATCTATGAACTTACCCTTGTTAACACTACCGAATCCGTTGCAACCTTCCGCTGCGTATGTGGCAAAGGAACCTATGTACGGTCACTGGCAAGGGATATTGCTGAAAAATTAGGTACAAAAGGCTATGTTAGTCGCCTTGTGCGTGAAAATGTTGGCCCTTTTGGACTAAATAATGCGATTTCTCTGGACTTTTTCCGTGAAACCACCGATAAAGACCAACTTGAAAGCAATGTGCTTCCTGTGCAGACCGTCCTGGACGACATCCCGGAACTGGCCATAAATGACAGAGAAGCGACACTACTGAAAAACGGACAAAAGCTAACTTTTATAGCCCGTCCCGATGTAGAACGATTGGTGAAAGCCGGTCATGACATCAAAAGAAGTGATGCTGGATTGATGATTGCCATGCACCACAACAAAGCGATTGCAATGTTGGAAGTGCTTGGGGTCTCGGCCCAGCCAGTGCGAGTTTTTAACCTCTAAACTCTTGAAAGGAGTATACGATGTCGATAACAGCAGAACGCAAGACAGCAGTCATTGCAGAAAATAAAACATCCGCAAATGATACAGGTTCACCAGAAGTGCAAATCGCAATTTTGACTGAACGTATTTCATCACTTTCCAAACACATGGAAACAAATAAAAAAGACTTCGCAAGCCGTCGTGGTTTGATGGCGATGGTTGCCCGTCGTCGTAAATTACTCGACTTCCTTATTAAAACTGCTGAGCCACGTTATATTGCAATTATTGCGAAACTTGGTATCCGTAAGTAGTTTTTTCGGCATTATAAAAATTCAACGGAGCCTTATGGCTCCGTTTTTCATACAAATGATGTCACAGCCTCGTAACCCATTGGAATAATTAGTATTTTTTTGAAATCATTCATTAACTATTTTTCTGTAGCATTATTTCACTAAATTAAATCTATCGAAAAAATCAAATGCTCAATTTCTTCAAATCAACAGCACTAACAGATGATACCGCCATCATTCGGCGTATCAATCGTGGCTATGTATTAGCATTGACAGTTATTGTTATTCTTACACTTCTTTGCCACCAACTCACGTCGGAAGTGATTAAACAAGAGATAATGGGTGCCGAAGTCTCTTCAAACATCAGTGGGCAAATCACGTACATCACACAGGTTGGAAAATACGCAAATTCTTTATATTCAAATCAATCAGAATTTGACAAGACATTATTGGAAAATTCGATCTTCAATCTAAAAATATCATCAGATTTTATTTCAAATTACATCAATTCGACAGACCATAATAATACAGCAAAAGACTCTTTAAAAACTGCGATGAAATCTTCTCTTAAATTAGAAAATCATGTTAAAGAATTTATTGTTGCTGCAGAATATTTTTTACAGCTAAATAAAAATTTATCAAGCCCAGCCTCAGACGAGGCAAAAAAAGAATCATTAGGAATCCAGAAATCGCTTAAAAGTATTTCCCTAGAAACAAATCAGGAATTAATAAAACTTTTGCAAATTTCTTTGGCCGATCATCAGGAAAAGCAGATAGGTGATATTAAAGACTTGCATAAGCTTCAAACTTTTTTAACCTATGGAATTGTATTTATTATTTTTTTAGAGGCCTTATTTATCTTCCGTCCATTGGTAAAGACAATTGAAATATCTCAAAAAAATCTAATTAAAATGGCACTTGAAGATGTGTTAACAGGCCTAAAAAACAGACGTGCATTCGGAAAAGATTTTGATGCCTACCAAAACTCTATGGCGCGCAGAAAAGAAAATAAAGAAAATTTTGTGATTGCTGTTTGTGATTTAGATAAATTTAAATCAGTCAATGATACATATGGGCATGATGTCGGAGACTTGGTTTTAAAACATTTTGCAAATATTCTAAGAAACACAATGCGTCCATCAGATGTAATTTCTCGAATGGGTGGTGAAGAATTTGTAATTCTTTTAACCAACACTAATGAAGAAAAAGCATATATGGTTTTAGAAAGACTCCGACAGAAAGTTGAAAGTAATCCATGTCCCCTCAAAGGAAACAAAGGTTCTGTGAAGTTAAAGTTTACAACCAGCATCGGATATGTCGAAGGCCCCTTAGAGGTCGCTAATTCAAAATTAGAGTATTATTTCAAGCAAGCCGATAAAGCCCTCTACAAAGCAAAAGAAGGTGGACGCAATATGGTTGTAAACGGTAAAGACCTCTAAGAAAAAATTGCCAATCCCCCAGCGAAGCGTAAAACCTATAATTCTTACTAAATGAAATACTTTATGATTTTTGGGGAAAGAATGGCGCGAACGACGGGACTTGAACCCGCGACCTCCTGCGTGACAGGCAGGCATTCTAACCAACTGAACTACGTCCGCGCTAGGTTGCGTCTTTATTATAATCTTGAGCTTGCTTTGTCAACATCATAATTAGCAAAAAATAAACTTTTATAAGTGATTTATCAGAAAACCTTGAATTTTTTTATTTAAAAATCCCTACTCCGCCGCCATGGGGTAATTTAATGACTCGGCGACAGCTTTATGGGTGACTTTGCCTTTGCAAATGTTTAAGCCAGCGGCAAAACCTGTGTCATTTGCCAATGCTTTTTCCCATCCCATATCAGCGATTTTAAGAGCATATGGAAGGATGGCATAATTTAAGGCCATTGCCGATGTCTTCGGTACCGCCCCTGGCATATTCGCCACACAATAATGCGTAACACCATCAACATCATAAACAGGATCGCCATGGGTTGTCGCATGACTTGTCTCAAAACATCCGCCCTGATCAATGGCAATATCAACCATCACTGATCCACGCTTCATTGTTTTGACCATCTGTCTTGTGACTAATTTAGGGGCTGACGCTCCGGGGACTAAAACAGCACCAATCACGAGGTCAGCATCTTTGACCAATTGTTCGATTAAATCAGTTGTCGAATAGAGAACTTCGGCATGACCTGCAAAATAATCATCTAATTCACGAAGCCTATCAGATGACCTATCCAAAATTGTTACACGGGCTTCCATCCCAACGGCAATTCGTGCGGCATTAAATCCTGATACACCGCCCCCTAAAATCAAAACATTGGCAGACGGCACACCTGCCACACCACCTAATAATAATCCTTCGCCACCCATATGCTTCATTAAATAATGTGCGCCAACTTGCGTTGATAGTCGCCCTGCTACCTCGCTCATCGGGGCAAGCAAAGGAAGTCCTCTGCCATTTGTACCTGTAACCGTTTCATACGCAATTGCCACACACCCTGATTTGATGAGAGCTTCGGCTTGAGGTTTATCAGCCGCTAAATGAAGATAGGTAAATAAAATTTGGTCAGGACGTAACATCGCACTTTCATGGGGTTGGGGTTCTTTGACCTTAATAATCATATCTGCTTTTTGAAATATTTCTGCGGGCGTGCTGATAATCTCTGCTCCAGCATTTTTATAAGTGATATCGTCAAACCCTATCCCAGCGCCAGCACCAGTTTCAACTATCACACTATGCCCATGCACAACCATTTCACGTACCGATGACGGAATTAAACCAACACGATGTTCTTGTTTTTTGATTTCCTTTGGAACGCCAATACGCATGGTGATGAATCCTTTTGTTTGATAAGAAGTACACCATACAAAACAAATCCCGCTCTGCCTATACGCAGTGCGGGATGAAACTTTCTAATAATTAAGACCAATACCTATTGGCCAAACTTCATCGTATTGCCAATTTTCGGTGTACCGCCACCAAGACCCATATCTTGACTTGCTTGAGCGAAATCATGGGCATTCTTAAACTCCGAGTTGAAAAAAGATTTTGCTGGGGCAGCACCTCCACCATCAATAATATTGCTAACAGCAAAATTACCGTTTTCTAACCCTATCTGGAATATTCTTCCCATATCAATCTCCCTAATCCTATTCCCCTAGATTACGTGAGATGAGTTAATTTTGAGTAAATAATTAGGGAAATCAAAAATTCTGGCATTAAAAAAAGTCGCCATTTAAGGCGACTTTTTCTTTAAAATTGTGAATAATCACAAAATTATTTTGTAACGCGTTTCTCGAATACTGGTTCTGCGCTTTTTGGAGCTTCCATAGCAGGAGTAACCGCACCAACAGTACGCTCAGCAGCGTAAGGTGGTTGTGTATCAACATAGCCTGAACCTGTTGAATCACACGCTGTCAAAGCAAGTGTAGAACCAAGAACGCAAACTGCAGCGATCAAATTTTTCATTATGAGCCTCATATAAGTTAAAAGTTAAAAGATTCTTTTCGAAAAGAATAGAAAAATGAAGATATTGCAAAAACGATGGGAATTCAATCCCCAAAGTCACAATTATATCAATTTTTGATATTTCATAGAAGACTAATTCTTCTGGAAATACTTATCTATACTAGCTTTCAAGGCAGATGCAACTTGCTGGCGATATGATGCATTCGACAGTTTTGCGGCCTCTGCCTTATTTGTCAAATACCCCATTTCAACCAGAATGGATGGAATATCCATGGCCTTTAAAACGGCAAAACCCGCCGATCTAAATTTCCTATCCAATACTTTAACATTATTATCATCTAACGTTGTAATCACTGTTTTTGCCAAATAGCGTGATTGATTCATGGTATCCCTTGCCGCAAGGTCCAAAAGAATATCTGCTACATCTTCTTCCTGATGACTTAAATCAATCCCCGCAATGATATCTGATTTGTTTTCACGTTCGGCTAATTTTTCTGTTTCTTTATCGGACGCTTTATCGGATAGCGTATAAACAGATGCCCCTGTCACATTACTTCGTCCAATTGAATCGGCATGAAGTGACATGAATAAATCACCACCCTTTTTGCGTGCAAATTTCACACGCTGCCCAAGGGGAATAAACACGTCAGTGGACCGCGTCATCTCTACTCTGTATCCTGCTCTCTCCAACTGTTTCTTTAATTCTAATCCGACAGCTAGAGTAATATTTTTCTCGTGCGCCCCATTTACGCCAATAGCTCCGGGGTCTTGCCCACCATGACCGGGATCAATAATAATCAGTTTTCGGGAATTATTTTGACCAGATTTCTTTTGCAGCTCTGACTTATTTTTAAACTCTAACTCAGTATCACTCTTTATATTTCCACTCATATTACCCAAAGTCTGGGTTGTGGTTTCTTTCATGACGGCATCTGTGGTTTTTGCAAAATCAATGACTATCCTGTCTGGTAATCCAGATGCTTTTGCAATCGGAAATGCTGTTTTAATCATCACGGGAACGGATGTCTCAATAACCAATCTTCCTTTGCCTGCCCCTAACGCTCCAAAACGGACATCTTTGACCATTGTCCCTTGGGGTCTATCCATATTTCCGACTTTCCAATTAAAATCTGCCATATCGACAATGATTCGATTGGGGGACTGCAAAACAAAGGCTCTAAATTGACTGGCTTTGGATAATTCGATGACCACGCGTTCTTTATTATCATGCACACCAAAGCGGACAGACGTGATATCCAATGCCCAAACTGGCCTTAAGCCACTGAAAAATATCATAAAAGAAAGAAAAATAAGCGATTTATAGGACATAAAAACCAAGATTAGAGTCAAGAAAAATTGTGATTCTCATTAAAGCAAAAAGAAAACTATTTGTTAAGTCTGTTAATATTTGTTAATATAAGTTGTTAACTAAGATTAATTTTTTTAAAAACATTATATGAGGGAGAAGCCCATGCGTGTCCTGCTTGTAGAAGACGACAGTTCAACAGCCAAAAGTATTGAGATGATTCTTAAATCCGAAGGTTACATGGTTGAAACCACGGATTTAGGGGAAGATGCCTATGAATTGGGTAAATTCTATGAATACGACATTATCATCCTCGATTTAATGTTGCCTGATATGCATGGCTATGAAGTTTTGAAAAAACTTCGAGCGGATAAAGTTAATATCCCTATTCTTATCCTGTCTGGCCTTGCTGAACTTGATAGCAAAATTAAAGGATTGGGTTTTGGTGCAGATGATTACTTGACTAAGCCGTTCGAAAAAACTGAATTGATTGCACGTATCAAAGCGATTGTCAGACGTTCCCAAGGTCATTCTCAAAGTAAAATCGAAGTTGGTCGTGTCTGTCTTAATTTGGATTCTCGTACAGTTGAAGTTGATGGGAAACCAGTTCATCTCACTGGTAAAGAATACGGTATTTTGGAATTACTGGCTCTTCGTAAAGGAACAACCTTGACCAAGGAAATGTTCCTCAACCATCTTTATGGTGGCATGGACGAGCCTGAGGTTAAAATTATCGATGTGTTCATCTGCAAACTTCGCAAAAAGATTGAAACCGCAACCGCTGGCGAAAACTATATTGAAACTGTATGGGGTCGCGGGTATGTCCTTCGTGAACCTGCTCAGGCCGATAAAGTTCGCGCAGCGAATGCTTAGTTTCTAGATAATAAAAAATTTCAAAAGCCCAGATTTGTCTGGGCTTTTTATTTTAGAACGTTGCAAATATTGAACTTCCATTTAAACTAAGCTAATATGTATTTATCAATTTTACGAAAGACTTAACCCAATGCCGATGAAGGCCGAAGAGATTATTGCGATGATTACAACCGCCATTCCTGATGCACGGGTTGAAATCACTGATTTGGCGGGGGATGATAATCATTTTCAAGCTGATGTCTATTCAACTGAATTTATGGGTAAATCGCGTGTAGAACAACATAAAATGGTTTATGCATCTCTTGGGGATAAAATAGGTGGGGTGCTGCATGCCCTTTCCGTTAGAACATTTCAAACTAAATAAAATAATGAATAAAAAAGAAAGTTATTATAATGAGTGAAAATCCAGTCTTTGCCCAAATCCGTTCTGACCTCGCCGAAAATGATGTTGTTCTTTATATGAAGGGAACGTCTGTTTTTCCTCAATGTGGCTTTTCGGCCGTTGTGGTTAATATTTTGACGAATATTGGCGTGACTTTTAAATCGGTAAACATTTTGGAAGACGAAGATATGCGCTCAGCGATAAAGGAATTTGCAAGCTGGCCTACTATTCCCCAACTCTATGTGAAGAATGAATTTATTGGAGGGTGCGATATCATTAAGGAAATGTTTGCCAGTGGCGAACTTCAAGGCTTACTAAAAGAAAAAGGCATTTCGATTAAAGATGCCGCATAAACGTGAAACACTTTGACACGATTATTATTGGTGCGGGTGCAGCAGGTCTTATGACGGCCGCTCGAGCAGGTATCAACGGAAAATCTGTTCTGCTGATTGATCATGCCAAAAAAATTGGTGAAAAAATTCGTATATCGGGTGGTGGGCGATGTAATTTTACAAATATTCATACAACTCCCGCCAATTTCATTTCAAAGAATCCGCATTTTTGTAAATCTGCACTTTCGCGCTATACCCCCAAAGATTTTGTTGCATTGGTCGAACGTTATAATATTGCCTATCACGACAAAGGTCGAGGGCAATTATTCTGTGATGATAAATCAACTCAGATTATTGAAATGCTTATCTCAGAATGCGAAAAATCAAATGTGATTTTTTGGACAGGCACAGAAATTTTTGATGTCGACAAAACTGATAATGGCTTTAGTGTCACATCTAGTAAGAATATGATTGTTACCTGCACTGCCCTTGTTATTGCAACAGGAGGACTGTCAATTCCAAAAATTGGAGCAACTAGTTTCGGATATCGTATTGCTGAACAATTTGGACATTCTATCATCCCAACCCGTGCTGGGCTTGTTCCCCTTACCTTTACTGACGATACATCTAAACTCTGTGCGGAACTGACAGGGTTATCGGTTGACCCATCTATTGTCTCAACAGGTAAAATAAAATTTGATGAAGCTCTGTTATTTACACATCGTGGGTTGAGCGGTCCGTCGATTATTCAAATTTCATCTTACTGGCGCGAAACAGAAAAAGTAAGTGTCAATCTTGTTCCCCATATCAATGCTCTTGAATGGCTTAAACAAAAACGGAAATCTGACCCAAAGAAAATGTTGCGAACAGTGATGGAAGAATTATTACCTTCACGCCTCGCTGTTGCTTTAGCAACACTCACGGGGCATGACGCACAAATAGCAAATTTACCTGATAAAAAATTGATGGATGTCGCGAATATTTTGAATAATTGGACACTCACTCCCGCAGGGACAGAGGGCTACCGCACAGCCGAGGTAACATTGGGTGGCGTGGATACATCAGAAATTTCATCCAAAAATTTTGAATCGCAATTAGTAAACGGCCTTTATTTTGTGGGCGAAGTGGTCGATGTAACAGGCTGGCTTGGTGGCTTTAACTTCCAATGGGCTTGGGCATCGGGCTTTTGTTGTGGCGAAAGCTTGGCTTAAAACCCTTTCGGCAATCGTGTATCCCGATGGACATTGCAACATTGAATGATACCAAAGGCAGTCATTACAGATAACATAGCCGTCCCCCCATATGACATCATGGGTAAGGGGATTCCAACAACGGGAAGCAACCCCATCACCATTCCAATATTGATAAGAACATAGACGGAAAAATTGATTGTTAAACCAAAAGCGACTAACCGTGCAAATTGGCTTCTACACCTAAATGCTATCCAATATCCGTAAAGAATAATCATCCCAAGGATAAAAAGTAAAAAAAGCCCGCCAATCAATCCCCATTCCTCAGCCCATAATGTAAAAATAAAATCAGTATGTTTCTCGGGAAGAAAGTTTAGGTGGGATTGTGTTCCCTCCAAAAACCCTTTACCCGAAATACCACCAGACCCTAGGGCAATCTTTGATTGAGAAATATGAAATCCCGCGCCCAAAGGGTCTGATTCAGGATCTAGAAAGACCATCACTCTTTTTTGTTGGTAATCATGCATCAATTGCCAAGCAATCGGAATGGCTGCCACTGCCGATGAAATTCCAATAACAAAAAACCAGATAGAAACGCCACCAGCAAATAACATAGCAATTCCACCAAAGACAATGGCCAACCCAGTTCCTAAATCAGGTTGAACAACAACCAATCCAACAGGAATGAAAATCATCGCAAGGGGAATTAAAATATTTTTTAATTGTTTAACTTCATGCAACTCTTTGCCGTGATAAAATCTGGCAAGGCACAGAATCGTTGACATCTTCGCTAATTCAGATGGTTGGATTTTTATGACCCCTAAATCAAGCCATCGTTGCGCCCCCATTCCGACATGGCCAAATATATCCACTAACAAAAGAAGGACAATGACGATTCCATGAAAAGGATAGGCTATTCGAAAAACCCATTTTATATCTGTGACTGCAATTGCGACTAAAATTCCCAAAGCAAATCCAAAACGTACAATCTGCTGTGATGCCCAAGGATCAATATGTCCGCCAGCTGCTGAATAAAGTGACAAAAATCCAATTGTCGCAAAAATACAGAGTAGGAAAACTTGTCCCCATGCAATTTGGCGTATTTTTCCAATAAGGGTCGTGTCATCTGAAAAGAATGAGGATTTAAAAATCGACATTATGTTTGCTCCATGGCTTTAATTGCTGGATTTCGTTTTTGAACTTCCAACATAATATCACGTGCAATTGGGGCGGCGGCCCCTGACCCGCTTCCGCCATGTTCAACGATTACAGCACAAACATATCGGGGGTCAACAAGCGGGGCATATCCAACGAATAACGCATGGTGTCTTAAATGCCATGGTAAATCCTCTTGTCTTCGAATACCTTGTGCCCGCTCAGCTTTTGTAATGCGTTTAACCTGAGATGTTCCGGTTTTACCGCCCATCTCAAATCCCGCTTCTTTAATTTGCATGGCATAGGCAGTGCCACCTTGGGTCAAAACCCCTTCCATTCCTTTGGTAATCATTTCTAAAAATTTTGGATTGAATCCTAAATCATCATCGCTAACTTTATAAAGCTGTTTATTGCCTGAATATCCCGCAATCCAAGGCTTAACTGCCTTACCTCCGTTGACCAAACGCGCGGTCATAGTTGCCAATTGTAAAGGGGATGCCAACATGTACCCTTGACCAATAGATGCGTTAATGGTTTCACCGGGGTGCCAGACTTTATCTTTTTGTTTTCTTTTCCATGCCGTGTCTGGAACTGCGCCCGCTTTTGTTTCGGGCAGGTCGAAATCTAAATCACTTCCAATCCCCATACGTCTGGTCATTTCTGCTAATCTATCAATACCTAATGCACTTGCCATTTTATAAAAATAAACATCACAAGACTGTGCAATGGCTTTGGTTAAATTAACAGTCCCATGCCCCCCGTGTTTCCAACAATGAAAACGATTATTACCAAAATCAAAATGGCCGGGGCAAGATATCGTTGTATTGGCATTGATAACACCTGCCTCTAAACCTGCTAAGGCCGTGACCATTTTAAATGTTGAACCAGGAGGGTATAATCCCCCTGCTACTTTATTATTTAATGGGTGGGCGGGGTCGTCGCGTAATTGTTCCCAATCCATGACCGAAATTCCACCTGTAAAAATATTTGGATCAAAACTAGGATGGTTGGCCAATGCATATACAGCCCCTGTTTTAGCATCCATGACAACAGCAGCTGCACTTCTCTCTGTCGTCAATCGTTGCTGAACAAATCTTTGATATTCGGCATCAATTGATAAAATCAATCTGTCGCCTTGTGTGCTGGCAGTTCTACTTAACTCACGAACTGTACGCCCATGAACGTTAACCTCAACTTCTGCACTACCGGGTTTACCTTGTAATATTTCTTCATACTCAACCTCAATACCACTTTTCCCGACTTGAAATCCGGGCATTGATAATAAGGGTGATTTGTCCTTATCCATCTCTGACTCAGTCACCCGCCCAACATAGCCCACAATATGTGCAGTCGCTTCTTTATAGGGATAGCTTCTTAAATCTCCGCCCTGAATAAAAACACCGGGAAGCTTGGCAAGATTAAGTTCAATTGTTGAAACCTCATCCCAATTTAATTTATCTCTAACCTCAACAGGCAAAAATTTTGCATTTCGCTTAGCCTGACGTAATGCCTTTTTGATACTTAAATCGTCAACTGAAATGAATCTTTTAATGTCTACTATTGTTTTCTCTAAATTTTCTACTTGTTCTGGAGTCACCAGAATTTGAAAATTTTGAAGATTCGTCGCAAGTGACACACCAAATCTATCAACAATCTGACCGCGTGATGGGGGGATTATTTTGACATTGATACGGTTATTCTCAGCCAATGTCTTATATTTATCACCTTCAACGACTTGCAGCCACGTCAACCGAAGACTAAGCGCAGCCAGAGCAACGCCTTGTAGCGCACCGATAAAAAAAGCTCGGCGCGTAAATGAATCTAATTTTTCTTGGTCACGTTCCATGATGCCTAATATCAATCAAATAATAGTCTGTTAAAAAACATCATCAGAGGAAGCACTAAAGGATAAAGTAAATAGGTGATGATAAGATTAAATAAAAGTGGGATAAACGGCAAAAATTGAGAAGCTGCCATGGAATAACCAAGATACTGCAAGAAAATAACCACGCTGACCGCAACACAATATCCCGCCCAAACGACAGGCCAAGATTGGCCTAGTAAAAATCGTCTCTGATTTCTAACAATCATTACAATGACCATAAAACATAATGCGTTCAAGCCAACAATACCTCCTGATAACAAATCCAGCAAAAATCCGCATACAAAGATTACAGGATAGGGAAGCAAATTGGGGCGGTAAATTGTCCAGAAATAAATTCCAATTAAGATAAAAGATAATCTACCATCATCTGCACCAAAAATTGGGATTTTAACTAGACTGATAATAAAAAATAAAAATAGAAGGCCATATAATGCAAAAAGTTTTAAAGGATATAAATTATTATAATCATAAGGCATATTTTATTCAATCCCAGATGTAAGCGTCGTGATGCTTTTTCTTACGTTGGGATCTTTTGGTTTCTCAACAACTTGAACATATCCTGCGGCATAAGGGTCGGAATACATCATCACAATCGGAACACCATTTTTTAATCCTGCGACTTCGCCAATTGGTAAACCAGACGGGAACATTCCGCCTGTCCCAGATGTAATTACGCGCGACCCTTTTTCAACAACAGCTTCGGGTGGGATATGTATTAAAACCAAGGTTTCTTCGTTTGTTCCAGCCAAAATGGCTCTTTGATTTGCTCCTTCAATGACAACGGGGATGTGTGAGTTAATATCGTTCAAAAGAATAACGCGGGATGCCCTTTCACCAACTTCGATAACGCGGCCAATCATTCCTTGGCTTCCCAAAACTGCCTGCCCCTCTTCCAATCCATCATGTAGTCCTGCTTCAATGAGAACACTTTTGACAAAACTACTTCCTGAATCTGCAATAATCCGTGTTGTGATATAACTTTGGTCTGGCTCGGGAATGACGTTCAGTAAATCTTTTAGCGATTGATTTTCGGAACGAAGCAACATCGCTGTCTGATACCATTCATGTAATTGTTTGTTTTCTGATTTCAATCGTGCGTTTTCTGCTCTGATTTGAGTAAGCCCAGATATATCTCCAACAAATTCACTGGCTGCCCTAAAGGGCGCACCTATAAAATTTATTAAAGGTGTAAATGTATCGGTAACGGCAACACGTGGCTTGCTCCATAATTGAGGACTAATAAAAGAAGACAAAAGAAGCACAGCCGCAATCCCAGTCAAGACCATAGGCGAATAACGGCTCATACGCATGGCCAAACTTGCCGCGCGCAAAACTTGTCTTCTTCTATTTCTACGAGGGGAAAATCCCATATTTTTACTCATTACCAAAGGCAGGCAAGACCTTAATTTGAAAACCTAATTTGACTCAATTTGCCACGCTCCTCAGGATTTACAAGAGAGAATAGAGATTTCTTACATCATAATAATGAAAGATCTCCTATCAAGACGTATCCCCGCTTTCGCGGGGATACGATAACCTCTGATAATCAAATGAATACGCTAACTCTTAATATGAATATTCGATAATTCCCGTGCAATTTGTTCAAATGCGCTTAACAAACTGGCTTGAGACGGGGCATCATAGTATTTATCTGGATTGCTTGCACAATTACGGAAAAATGCTTTGGTTGCATTATTAATTCCTGATGTAAAAGTAATCGTATAGACTGTAATGCCATCATTTTTCATATTTTGACAGGTAGTGGCCAATTTTTGGTCAAGATTACTATCGGTCAATCTTAAATTCGTCCATACACCGTATGCACTATATGTATTTCCGATATTGTTATCACCGTCTGTCATCAGAATGGCCACTTTTTTATTGGTTACATCTGCCCATGGCTTACCTTCACGGAAAGGGGCTTCTGGAGAAAGTACGCGATATCCCCATGCCATCCCAACGTTACTCAATGTAGCCCCTGAGGCATAAAGAGAATCTATCTTGGCTTTAATTGTTCCATAGGTTCTGGTTAAAGGAAGAACATAAGATTTATTGCATCCGTTATTGATACCACCACTGGTGTTACGATACATCTCCCATCTCCAAGTAGAGTTGCTATTCTGTGTATCCTGCGGAGTTGAACGTTCTAGAACACATCCCCACCATTGGGTCGAACTCGATTGACTAAAAACACGACCTGTTGGGTTATTGACAAAGGCAGTATCATAAGTTGATCCACTCGGATTTTTTCCTAAACCATAGGGCCCAACGTTAACTGTATTGGCAAATGGGACAATGCCAATTTTAACTAAATCGGAACAATAAGAATTAGTACAAATAACATTCAAGAAGTTAGTTGCCGCCGTCCTTAATGCACCAATATTGTTATTTGTACTCATTGACCCTGTGACATCTAATACCAAAGCAACTTCCAAACCAATAATTTCTTTAGTTACTGTTGTTCTGGCTGACACAATCAATTCATCAATACCTAATAATTTTGCAAAGCTTGTTTCATATTTTGACTTGGCACTAACGGTAATATCATCGCCCGTTACGGTGACAATCAAATCATAGGTTGATCCGATTTTATCTAAAGGATAATTTTGATAGAAAAACTGTTGAACTTTTGCATTGATAGAAGATGCAGACCCTCCACCCGCTGAGGATGCGGCCGCTAATGCCGCCGCATCAATCGCGTGGGCTAATCTTTGCTTGACCATATGGGCCATTGATAAATCAACTGCAAACCCTGCTGATCCAACGACAATCGGAATAACCATAGCAAAGGCTACGGATAAAGCACCGCTGGTAAGTCTGATATAATTTAAAATATGTCTTAACATGATAGCCTCACAATTAACTCTGTATTAATTCCATGTCACTGTTGCACTTCTGCGTCCTCTGGTAAATGCAACTTCAGAAAGACTTATGTCGCCTGAAAACACACTTGAAAATTTTGGAACGAAATTATATTTAACTGTCACAATAATCATTCCTTCCCCCTGATCAGATAATCCTCTTATACTATCCACAGCCCCAGTATTCGGCAACATATTCTCAGTTCTCCGCCATAGAATTACGGGATTGCGACTACTATCAAATTCAACACTTACAATATCAACGCCATAATCAACAAGAGCATATGGCTCGAACGCTAATTTGGATCCTGCAATAATATCATTCAAATTCGCTGTATTCATCGTACGATTGCGTGAAACTAAATCTGCTGCAACTTGCGATGCCGTAATCGTTTTCTGGGATAAAATAATTCCATTTCCTAAATCAAATGTTCCCATGGCCAATGTCAACATCGGAGGAAATAACATGGCGGCTTCAATCACGGCCACACCTTCATCAGATGACCACCATTGGCGTATTGCGTGTTCGATATAGAATAAATCAATATACATTATAATTCACCTACAACTTGGCGAATATCATATGGCTCGGTTTCTAATACAACGGTGGTTAACATTAATTTTGTATTATTTGGGCCATCTGAAAATGCATGACCGAATAAAGGTGTCATCAAAGGGTATCGATAGGCCGCACGGATAAGGATAACATCATCAACCGCACCTGGATTAAATCCTTGTGAAATCAGATTTCCGTCATCATCAAATCCAGCTGGAAAACTGGCAAAATCAGAAAATCCGCTCATCGTAACGACTTCATATTGAATGGCTGAACACGGAATAAAAACACTTGCTTTAGCACATAAAGTATCTTCGAAAAGTTGTTGTGGATCCCCATTGGTTTGCTGAACTTGTCCGGTACGAATAAGTCGCGCCGCATCGTTGGTTGCGGCATCCAAAGTACTGGTTGCAGCAAACATGATTGATAATTCAATCGTACCAACCAATAGATAGATAAAAGGAAAAGCAACCAAAGCAAATTCAACTGCCGTGGCGCCTTCCTCTTTTTTTACCCATTTTTTAAATAACATTCCCATATCAACTCGCCGTCTTTTTGTGATGGGAATCATATCAAAAGACATGAATCCCTATCCTTAATGATATGACGGATGGGAAAACATGTTATTAACAATCAGTAAAATTTAAGATAGTTTGTTGGAAATAAAGATTTCTCCACCTTCTAACTCTCTTTAATCTCCATCTCCCGCCGTATCCTTGGGCATAAGAGGGATAAAGGGCAAAGGAAAAATATTTTATATGTAACTAAGCCACTTTTTCTTCAGCGACTAACCTTGGAAACACACCCACAGGCTGATCAACTACTACCCCACCCTTTATGGCATGGGAAGGTGCAAGGTAATCAAAACTTCTCTCTCCCTCTGCTATTTTCAACTGATTTAACAATTTATCGGCAGATTCTGGCATGACAGGTTGAATAATAATTCCCAAGCACCGAATAACTTCGCACAATACATATAAAACAGTATTCATGCGAACTGTGTCTGTTTTCTTGAGCGACCACGGGGCTTCAACATCAATATAGACGTTGGCGGCATTGACCACATCCCAAATCGCATCCAAAGCCTTGTGAAATTTTTGAATGTCTAATTCGGTACGAACAGACGAGAGCATCTCAATATGTGCTTTTTTCAACAAAGCCTTATCATTTTCAGTGAGTTCCGAGGGTGATGGAATTTTTCCTTCACAATTTTTGTAAATAAATGACAATGTCCGTTGCGCCAAATTTCCCAACCCATTTGCCAAATCTGAATTGATACGCAACATTGCATTGGTATGAGAAAAATCCCCGTCATTACCAAACGGAACTTCACGCAAGACATAGAAACGGGATGCATCAACACCGTATCTTGCAATTAAATCGGCAGGGGCAATGACATTCCCAACAGATTTCGACATTTTTTCGCCCTCAATCGTCCACCATCCATGCGCAAAAATCCGCTTGGGTGGAGCAATTCCCGCTGCCATCAAAAACGCAGGCCAATAGACGGCATGAAAACGTAAAATATCTTTTCCGACCATGTGCAAATCAGCTGGCCAGAATGTTGAAATATCATTTGGGTATCCCGCAACAGTTAGATAGTTGGTCAGAGCATCAATCCACACATACATAATATGTTTTGGATTATTGGGAACGGGAACGCCCCAATCAAATGTTGTGCGCGAAACAGATAAATCTTTGAGGCCAGACCGAACAAAGCTTTTGACTTCATTAAATCTGGTTTCAGGCATGCAAAAATCTGGGTGAGACGCATAAAAATCCATCAATTTGTCGCCCCAAGTAGAAAGTTTAAAGAAATAACTTTCTTCTTCCATCCACTCAACTTCTGCACCACTGGGGGCAATTTTCTTGCCATCGGCGCGAGTCGTTAATTCGTCTTCGGCGTAATAGGCCTCATCACGAACGGCATACCATCCCGCATACTTATCCAAATAAATTTCGCCGCGCTTAACCAATTCATTCCATAGATGTTGGCAAGCTTGAATGTGGCGTTCTTCAGTTGTGCGAATAAAATCATCATTTGAAAAATTCATAACACCACATAAATCACGAAAATTTTGGGATACTTTGTCGGTAAAGGCTTGAGGAGTCATCCCTGCTTTTTCTGCTGATTGCCTTACCTTCAATCCATGCTCGTCCGTTCCTGTCATAAACCGTACATTATATCCGTCTAATCTTTTAAACCGTGCCAAAACATCGCAAGCAATTGTTGTATAGGTATGACCCAAATGTGGTACATCATTCACATAGTAAATCGGGGTCGTGATATAGTAATTTTTTGAGTTAGAGGACATAAAATTTTCTTTCTGTTACATGGTGTTATAGCAATTTTTGCAATAATTTCCAGTCCTTTAGGGTTTTTTAGGATAATTTTGCCCTAATTCTCAGGAAATTCCACTATACAAATATGCCGTAGTCGGCTAATATAAATAGATAAGTTTCTGCGGACTATGAAAAGCTAAACGTGTACTAAAATTTATACGCCTCGCCTATACTAGCCTCCTGAGACGACAATGACCCACTCTTAACACTAAGGAAGCATAAAATGGCGACTGGTACAGTAAAATGGTTTAACGGACAAAAAGGTTTTGGATTTGTTGTTCCTGATGATGGCGGGAAAGATGTGTTTGTTCACATTTCTGCCGTTGAACGTTCTGGTTTCAAAACATTGAACGAAGGACAAAAAGTATCTTATGAACTGGAAACAAACCGTGGTAAAACAGCCGCTGTAAATATCCAGAACGCTTAATATTTTAAGCTATCAATAATTGTTAAGAGCCGCTTTTTTAAGCGGCTCTTTTTATTCATTAGTTATTATTTTAAGGAGCTGGTGAGTTTATCCTAGAAACTTGTTCTCTAGCTCTCATAAGTGTTTCAAGTCGTCCAGGATCCGATCCCTTATTAGCCTGTTCAATCGCTGAATCAAGAGCCGCTGTTTTTGATTCAGGTTTAGAAGGAGAAGATGTAGCCGCAGCAACAAACTCTTCTTTGAGAGGCGGAGCAACAACAGATGGGGCAGTTGATACTGTTGATTGAGGAGCCACAGTTGTTTGATTGAGTGCAACAGTATTTGCTGCCAATGATGCTTTATAATCTGCTTCTGTTTTTTTAACATCAACCAATATTGGTTTTCCGTCAGGGCCTGCTTCAGTATATATTCCTTGTCTTTGCGCCTGAACTACCGCCTCTGCTTTCAATCTATCTGCTGCTGCGCTTGCCTCATCAACTGTGCCAGCAACTCCTGATACTGCAGTTGTTAAAGCAAGACCTGTGGCCGCAACACCGTTACGAATTCTCTCAGTAATACTCGGCGGTTGAGCTCCCTCTTGCCCCGTTGGCCGACGTTGTACACCATCTGCACGCTCGGGCTTAATACCAAGCCCCCTTTTTAATCCATTCATAAAACCATCCGCAAAACTTTGTGGCTCGGCAACAGGCCCCACAGTCGGCTCTCCACCTCTGCGACGCAAAACTGACATATCAACCTGCGAAGCACCATCTTGCGGCCTACGCCCTAAAACTCCATTTGTAGCCTCACCAATTCCCTCTTGAATAGTTCCTTTTATTCCTTTTGCAACTTCAACTTTTGCCGATGTTAGGTTTTTATCAAAAACACTTCCAATTATTCCTCTGAAATCAGCCATTATACTTCCCTCTTTTTTTATTATTACTTATTTTTACTTTAAAATTTCTTATTGACTATGGTGCATTTCCGTTTGGATCAAATCCCGCAGCAGGTGGTTTTTTCATTTCTTGCTTTAACCAATTGCCCGCTGCACCCAAAGCATTAGAAACGCCTGTTGTCGCATCTTTAAATCCTTGCTCTGCTTTACCTTGTGCATCTTTAATAGCTTGTGAGGATGGTGTTACTGATTCTGCCACTGACCCAGCTTGTTCTTTCACCCACTTAAATCCACCTGCTGCGCCATCACTTAATTTTTGCATGGCTTGATCAAATTGTACTGGGGTTGCATTCGGTGTTTTCCGATATTGTCCAACGGCGGCTTTCGCCTCTTCTATTTTCATCCCTGTTTGCTCGGCAAGCTTCGTTGCCATGATGTCGTCTTTAGCTTTTTGTGTAAGGGGTTTTCCATCATCACCCTTGGCTGTTGCCAATTCTTTATTCATTACCTTCAACATATCTAAAGGATTTTTAGCGGACGCTAATGAAGCATCTAATTTTGATCCAATCTGACTTAATAAGGCCGCCCCAACCCCAACAATGGCTAATGTGGAAAAATCTATCTTGCCAAGAGCCCCCGCAACGCCCGTTCTTGCCGCGCCCTCAACAACTCTCTCTACTCTATTAACGACGCTACCTAATAACCCACCCAAAAGACGACCAGCTTGTTCGCCCGCATTCTGTGATGGGGCTGGCTGCCCATTTCCTGTTGGGCGAGGTTGGACATTATTATCTTTTTTATCTTTGGACATGAAATCACTCCTTTTTAAATCATTGAATTCTGCTTTTTATAATATATGTAAATAGTTAATGAGTTATTTATGAAAAAATTAAATTCTTGGCAGTCGTGAAAATTCTCTGCTAACGTCTTTTATGTCTCAGATTTCAGAACTTAAAAAAGCGGGTTTTCAATCCGCAAATGCGGCCACGCTGTCCCAACCGACAAGTGAGGCAAATTACCGTATGTTGCCCCAGAATTTAGAGGCCGAGCAAGGACTGCTTGGCACATTGCTCATTGATAACCGTACCTATGAGAAAATTGGTGATTTTTTAAAGCCAGAACATTTTTTAGCACCCGCCCACCAACGAATTTATTTGGCAACCCGTACCTTGATTGATAGGGGGCAAACAGCATCACCCGTTACCCTTAAAACTTTCTTTGATAAAGACCAAGATTTGGAACAAGTCGGTGGGGCGGCCTATCTTGCTGATTTAGCAGCCAGTGTTATTTCGATTTTGAATATCGAAGATTATGCACGAACGATTTATGATCTATATCTTCGGCGTGAATTAATTTCATTTGGTAATGATGCGGTCAATGATGCCTATCAACATGATATTGAACGCGATGCCCAAGATATTATCGAAGGGGCAGAGGCAAAGTTGTTTTCTCTGGCTGAAACTGGTGATGGTCAGGCAAATTTCGTTACGCTACGGGACTCAATTAAGGTTGCGATTGATTTGGCGGAATCTGCCTATAATAACAAAGGTGGTGTAACAGGTGTCACAACAGGTCTTAAAGATATTGATGATAAATTAGGTGGACTTCATAAATCAGATTTGCTGATTTTGGCGGGTCGCCCGTCAATGGGAAAAACGGCACTTGCAACCAATATGGCTTTTAATGCGTCAGAGGCCTATGCCAAATCAGGCGGAAAAGAAGGAGCAATTACAGCCTTCTTCTCGCTTGAGATGTCACACGACCAGTTAACCACCCGTATTCTTGCAGAACAGTCTGGAATCTCATCGGACTCCCTTCGTAAAGGAAATATATCTGAGGCACAGTTCAGAGATTTTGCCCAAGCCGCTCATAATTTGACTCAAATTCCACTCTACATCGATGATACACCCGCCCTGTCCATTGGGGCAATTCGGACACGATGCCGTCGCCTCAAACGTAAACATGGGCTTGGGCTGATTGTTGTTGATTACTTGCAACTCCTTCGTGGTTCAGGAAGTAAACAATCAGAAGTAAACCGCGTCAATGAGATTTCTGAAATCACCCGCGGACTCAAAGCCCTTGCCAAAGAATTACAAGTTCCAGTTTTGGCGTTATCGCAATTATCCCGTGCGGTTGAACAACGTGAAGATAAACGCCCAATGTTATCCGACCTTCGTGAATCAGGATCGATTGAACAGGACTCGGACGTTGTCATGTTTGTCTATCGTGAGGAATATTATCTGGCACGTGAAATCCCATCACAAAGGGACAGTGAAAGCATGGATAAATTTAATGAACGTTATGCAGGATGGGCGCAACGACTGCAGGATAGCGCCAACGTGGCTGAAGCGATTGTCGCCAAACAACGTCACGGCCCAATTGGTATCGTCAAACTCTACTTTGATCCGAACTTAACCAAATTTGCTGATTTGGATACAAGGCACAGATAATATACCGTCATTCCGGCGCAGGCTGGAATCCATGGATGCCGTTCTACAACGGTATGACGCTTTTATAAGTTAGGCTTTATATGAAATACTCGCCCAATCGCATCACCATCAACATAACGGCACTACAGGATAATTATAAATTCCTGAAATCAAAAATTCCTGAATCATGTCAAGCGTCGGCAGTGGTCAAGGCCAATGCCTATGGGCTTGGTGTTGATGTGGCTATCCCTGCTCTCGAAAATGCTGGGGCAAAATTTTTCTATGTAGCACATTTTTTTGAAGCCTTAAAACTCCGTGAATTAACTGATAAACCTATTGCCGTATTGGGTGGACTCCCTAAAAATGCGGCGGGTGATTATAAATATCATAAAATTATTCCTGTCCTCAATTCCCCCGAAGACTTTGAAAACTGCCCTGCTGACCTCCCCTCCATCTGGCATATTGATACGGGCATGAACCGATTGGGGTTAAATATAGATGATGTGGCGGGTCTTGCCTGCCATGCAAAATCACTCCCCATTTTAATGATGACTCATTTCACATCCAGCGATGATGTAAATTCAACCCACACAGCCGAACAAATTCAAAAATTTGATAAGTGCATCGCGGGTCTTCCAAAACCTTTCCAAATCACCCCACAAAGTATTTGTAATTCCTCAGGGGTATTTCGCACAACTGAACATCGCCATCAAATCCGCCCCGGCATCGCCCTCTATGGTGGCAACCCCACACCCGAAATTGCAAACCCAATGCAACCCGTCGTCGCACTCGTCACACAAATCTTACAAATCCGCTCAGCCAAAAAAGGCGAAACAATCGGCTATAACCAAACCGAAACCCTGACCAAAGATTCCCTATTGGCAACAGTGGGTTTAGGCTATGCCGATGGTTTTTTGAGGACAGGAAGCTCCCAAGCCAAATTTTACTGGCACAACCAACCCTGTAAAATTATGGGGCGCGTTTCCATGGACACAATTATCATCGATATCAGCAACCTCAAAAACTGTCCCCTCCCCACCCAAGGCGATTGGCTAGAAGTCATCGGCAAATCCCAATCTCTCGACCAATTAGCATCAGATTTAGGCACAATCTCCTACGAAATCCTAACCTCTCTCTCGCGCAGGGCGGAAAAAATAGTTAAAATATGACAAAAAACTACTGATTTTCTTGCTTTTTTTGTGTGCCCTGATATGAAGGAGCAACATTAAAATTAAGGGATAAAAGATGACCGCTATGCCTGCTATAAAACCCCTCCCCGCCCTCAAATATAAACGTGTTTTGCTGAAAATCTCAGGTGAAGTTCTGATGGGGTCTCGTGAATTTGGTCTTGACCCTGCAACTGTTGACCGTATTGCTCAAGATGTAAAAGATGTTGTTGATATGGGCTGTGAACTTTGTGTGGTTGTGGGTGCGGGAAATATCTTTCGTGGGCTGTCGGGTGCGTCCAACGGGATGGACAGAACTACCGCCGACCATATGGGAATGTTAGGGATTGTCATTAACGCTCTGGCCTTACAAAACGCTCTCGAGAATATCGGTATTAAAACTCGTGTACAATCAGCCATTCAAATGGATCAAGTGTGTGAACCCTATATCCGCCGCAAAGCCATTCGCCACATGGAAAAAGGTCGTGTGGTCATTTTTGCGGCTGGAACAGGCAATCCATATTTTACGTCAGACACAGGCGCATCACTCCGAGCATCTGAAATGAATTGCGATTTAATTGCCAAGGGAACGAAGGTCAATGGCATTTATACCGCCGACCCATTCAAAGACCCAACAGCCGTCAAATATGACCATCTGACCTATATGGATATTTTAACCAAAGATTTAAAAGTGATGGATGCCACCGCCATCTCTCTTGCGCGCGAAAACAAAGTTCCCGTCATGGTGTTCTCAATCCGCGAAAAAGGAAATTTTGCAACCGTCATGCGCGGCGAAGGCGAATACACGATTGTTAGTGACGAAAAATAAAAAAAGGAAAAAATATGCCCCTCAATATCAATGACATTAAACAACGCATGCAAGGCGCTATTGAAACTCTGGAGAAGGAATTTGTCGGGCTTCGCACAGGTCGTGCTTCGGTCAATATGTTGGAAACTGTGACAGTCGAAGTTTATGGCGCACGGATGCCCCTTAATCAAATCGGTACGGTCAGCGTTCCTGAACCTCGCTTACTGACGGTTCAGGTATGGGATATGAATTCAACCAAATCAGTTGAAAAGGCTATTCGTGATGCGGGGCTTGGCCTCAATCCTCAGGCTGAAGGGTCATTGATACGTGTTCCTGTTCCTGAACTATCCACTGAACGTCGCTCTGAACTTCAAAAAGTGGCTGGAAAATATTCAGAACAAACCCGTGTTGCGGTCAGAAACGTCCGCCGTGATGGGATGGATTTGATTAAAAAAGATAAAGACTTGACCGAAGATGATCAGAAAAAATTGTCCGATGATGTTCAAAAAATGACTGATGAATTTATTAAAACAGTCGATGCGATGCTTGCTAAAAAAGAAGCTGATGTAATGAAGGTTTGATAAATGGATTCCAAAATCCCTCATCATGTTGCAATTATCATGGACGGCAATGGTCGCTGGGCAAAATCGCGCGGCCTTCCAAGGACAGCAGGTCATCGCAAGGGTGTTGACGTTGTACGTAAAATGGTCGAAACCTCTCAAGATATCGGGATTAAAACACTCACTCTCTTTGGTTTTTCATCTGAAAATTGGAACAGACCAAAAGACGAAATCAATGATTTAATGAAAATGCTCCGCGCTTACTTACGCTCGGAAACAGCGGACCTTCATAAAAATGGTGTTCGCCTGCGTGTTATTGGTGACCGCCATGCGTTTGATAAAGATATTGTTGAACTGATTGAAAACGCTGAACGTCTTACTGCTGAAAATGATAAACTTAATCTTGTCATGGCTTTAGGGTATGGTGGGCGACAAGATATTTTGCATGCGGCACAATTATTGGCTGACCATGCTTACAGAGAAAAACGTAAATTAACCCGTGAAGAAGTTGAAAATATTTTCCCACAATTTTTAATGACGGCGGGAATTCCTGATCCCGATTTGATGATACGAACAAGTGGCGAAAAACGCATTTCAAACTTTTTAATCTGGCAATGCGCCTATACAGAATTTGTCTTTACCGAAACTCTATGGCCTGATTTTACACGTGAAGATTTAAAATTGGCGATTGATGAATATACTAAACGTGACAGACGATTTGGAAATATTCAAACATTAACAAAGGGCTAATTTGAGGTTGTATGGCGAAACTATCAAAATCCCTAACTTTGCGCCTGCTTTCTTCTTTTGTGCTTATACCGATTATTATTGGACTCATTTTATGGGGAGGATGGGCTTTTACCATTCTTGCAACGATATGCATTGTCTTTGCTTTCTATGAATGGATAAATCTAACGAACCATATGAAACTTGCTCCATTGATGCATATCGTACTGGTGGTGGTGGGATTTTTGTATTTAGGCGGGTCGCTCTATGAAACGGCAACAATGCATCAACGTATGGATGGTGCATTCTGGACAATCGTCTTTATGCTCTGTATCTGGGCAAGCGATTCTGGAGCCTATCTTTTTGGTAAAACTATCGGTGGTCCCAAAATGACCCCGAATATAAGTCCAAATAAAACATGGGCGGGATATGTGGGCGCACTTCTTTTTCCTGCCCTCGTCCTAATGATTGCAATCTATATCCAATTTAATGAAATTTTATGGGGAGCCTTCTTGGTGGGGGCTATCGTTGGAATATGTGGACAGTCAGGTGATTTGCTCATTTCATATATGAAACGTAAAGCTAATTTGAAAGATACAGGAAAAATCATTCCGGGGCATGGTGGAATTCTAGATAGGATAGATGCGCTTTTGATGGCTCTTCCTGTATTTATTGCCTATGTTATTTATCTAACGACATAAAATGATGACACAAAAAACAATTTCCATTTTGGGGTCAACGGGATCAGTCGGTCAAAATACAATAGACCTTATCTCGGCCAACTCCCAATCCTTTAAAGTTCGCGCATTAACAGCTGGGAAAAACGTTGAGCGTCTCTCTGCTCAAGCAAAAAAATATAATGTTGAATATGTGGCGATTGCTGATGAAACATTATATCAGGATTTAAAATCTATGCTCTCTGGTACAGACATAAAATGTGGCGCAGGGGAAAATGCTATTCTGGATGCCGCGGCACTAAATGTTGATATTTCTGTTGCCGCGATTGTTGGCTTTGCAGGATTAAAACCAGTTCTGACCGCCATTCGCCATGCAAAAACTGTGGCTATTGCCAATAAAGAACCTTTAGTTGCCGCTGGCTCTCTTGTTCTAGCTCTCGCTAAAGAATTTAGTACAAAAATTTTACCTGTGGACAGTGAGCATAGTGCTATTTTTCAGGTGCTAGAGACTCATAACCACAATACTGTAAAACGCCTTATTCTAACTGCCTCAGGCGGGCCTTTCCTGACATGGGAAAACAAAAAAATGAATACCGCCACTATTGAACAAGCCTTGGCGCACCCCAATTGGTCAATGGGTGCCAAAATATCTATCGACAGCGCAACGATGATGAATAAAGCGTTAGAAATGATTGAAGCCCATTATCTTTTTAACATGCCCGCTGATAAAATCGATGTCGTCATTCATCCGCAATCAGTCGTTCATTCGATGGTTGAATATATTGATGGGTCGATCTTGGCACAAATGGGCGCACCTGATATGCGAACACCGATTGCATTTGCTTTGGCCTATCCCGACCGCATGGTAACAACAGGTGAAACTCTCGACTTGAATAAATTATCAACCTTAACTTTTTCAAAACCAGATTTACAAAAATTCCCTGCCATTCAATTGGCCTATGATTGCCTAAATGCTGGTGCGTCCTATCAAATAACACTTAACGCTGCCAATGAAGTTGCCGTCGCCAAATTTCTAAAGGGTGAAATTACTTTTGGAAATATTATCGAGATTGTTGAAAAAAGCCTATCCCTCGCCCCATCATATCAACCCAAAACCTTGGATGATATTATTGAATTGGATTCAGATGTCCGAAAACAACTAACTTAAGCCGATAATTCCAACCACCGCATTTCAGAATTTTCTTTATCATGCTCAGCTTTGGTCAGGCGTTCAGAATACTGATGAAACAATGTGGCATCGCGGGCATAAAGCGTTGAATCTTCCAAAAGCCTTGATAATTCATCAATTTCTTTTTCTAATGCATCAATTTTATTGGGCAGGTTATCCAATTCAAACTGTAATTTATACGATAATTTTGCGACAGATTTTGGCGCATCAATAAAATTGTTTAATTCAGTTTGCTTGGCAACGTCCTTCATTGTTTTATCATTTTTGATTTTATCATCAGCCTTCTTGGCCTCTAAATAATCACTATAGCCTCCGATATAACCTTGAATATCCCCATTACCTTCAAACGCCAGAATTTTTGATACTGTCTGATCAAGAAAATCTCGGTCATGAGAGACAATAATCAATGTCCCTTTATAATTGCTCAAAATTTCTTCTAACACATCGAGAGTGTCCATATCCAAATCATTGGTTGGCTCATCAAGAATTAAAAATGATTTGGGGTTTGCCAAAACTTTGGCTAGTAATAATCGATTTTTTTGCCCACCAGAAAGGGTCGATACGGGGCTGCGGGCATAGGCAGGATCAAAAAGAAAATCCTGTAAATATCCGCACACATGCCTTGGTTTACCCATCACATCAATATAATCCCCACCCGTGGGGATGAGCGTTGTCCAAAGGGAATCGGTCAAATTAAGAGTGCTTCGAGTTTGATCAAAATAAGAAAATTCAATTTCCTTGTTACGTTTGACCTTCCCCGCATCTGGCTGTAATTCATCAATCAGTAATTTAAGGAAGGTTGATTTTCCTGACCCATTTTTACCCAAAATACCAATTCTATCCCCCCGCAAAATTCGGAGCGAGAATTTATCCATGATGGTTTTTGTATCAAAGTGTTTATCGACCTTAATAAATTCGGCAACAATTTTTGAAGTCCCCATGACATCTGATGATTCCATTTCGACCTTAGCCATCATGCGGAGGAAGGCAGATTTGTCAGCCTTTAAAATTTCCCGCTCTTCCTTCATCAGGGCAAGGCGACGGACATTGCGTTTGCGGCGCGCCTTCACCCCACGTGACGCCCAAGCGACCTCAACTTCCATCAATTTTTCACGATTTTTTAATTCGCGCTCTTCTTGCTCTAACATGGTCGTTGACCAGTCTTCAAAACCCTTATAGCCATAGGGGCAAACGCGCATCCGTCCTCTATCTAGCCAAAAAACTTTATCAGAAATATTTGATAAAAACGCCCTATCATGGCTAATACACATTACAGCACCGCGATAGGCCTTAAGATAGTTTTCTAGCCACAGGATAATATCTAAATCCAAATGGTTGGTGGGTTCATCCAACAATAAAATATCTGGCTGTTCAACCAAAGCTCGTGCAAGGGCTGCACGACGTTTTTGCCCGCCAGACAACACATCCATTTTATCATCTAAACTAATTTGTAATGGCTCGGCGACCATTTCCATGCGGTAAGATTGTGCCTCTTCCCTATTTTCGGGGCTTAAATCCTCTAGGATAAAATCGCGAACAGTCTGGCCAATTTTAACGGGGACATCTTGTTGTAAATACCCAATACTTGTTCCTGCTAATATCCAACGTTCGCCATTATCAATGTCTTTCAGACCTCGAATAATATTCATCAGGGTCGATTTACCTGCACCATTTTTTCCCACAAGACAAGTTTTATCACCTTCCAAAATATGAAAGGTCAAATCTTTAAACAGGGGCGCACCGCCAAAACTGACCAATGCTTCCTGTACACTTAATAATACGCGTCCAGCCATGGAGAGGAAGTAACAGAGAAGTCTATGATAGACAACAAAAAAAGCCGCCATCCCTTTTAAGAATGAAAGAAATAAAAAGTTTTAAGCGGCTTGCTTGATGGTCTGGTCGTATTCGCCGACTTCGGGAAATACGGATAGGGCTTCGTTGATAATATCAAAAACCTCAATCATTCTGGCTTCAGATACGGGGCTTTCGACCACCACCACTAAGGATGGTTTGTTTGATGATGCGCGGATAAGTCCCCAACTTCCATCTTCGAATGTAAAGCGAACACCGTTAACGGTCACAATATCCGTAATTTTTTGACCTTTGAAAATAATTCCATTGGCTTTGTGGTCCTCGAAAATTTTAACGGCTTTATCAACGATGCCGTATTTGCTTTCATCGGGGCAGAATGGTGCCATGGTTGGTGACCCCCATGTTTTCGGCAAATCATTTTTTAAATCCGCCATTGATTTGGATGGGTTTCTGTCCATCAAACGGGCAATCGCAACCGCCGTCATCACACCGTCATCATATCCACGGCCAATTGGCGTGTTGAAAAAATAGTGGCCTGATTTTTCGAACCCGACCAATGCCTTAATTTCGTTCACACGGCGTTTCATATATGAATGCCCTGTCTTCCAGTAATCAGTTTTTGCTCCATTAGCCTTAAGAACGGGGTCAACCGCATAAATGCCTGTGGATTTTACGTCAGCAACAAACACAGCATTTTTGTATAGCTTGGATAAATCACGCGCTAAAATAACACCCATTTTATCGGCAAAAATTTCGTCGCCTGTATTATCAACAACACCGCATCTGTCGCCATCACCATCAAAACCAAAACCAATGTCTGCACCTGTTTCCTTGACTTTAGCGGATAAGGCATGAAGCATTTCCATGTCTTCGGGGTTGGGGTTATACCGTGGAAACGTGTAATCAAGATTACAATCCATTTCAATAACGTCACATCCAATTGCGCGAAGTGCCTCAGGGGCATAAGCTCCTGCTGTTCCATTTCCACACGCTGCCACAACTTTCAATTTACGTGAAATTTTTCCATCTTTGGTCAAGTCAGCGATATAGCGTGATTTAATATCATCAATATACTCATGCGACCCAGCAGCAGTATAAAATGCATTGGTCGCAATAATTTCTTTCAAACGATTGATTTCAGTTGGACCAAAAGTTAAAGGGCGATTGGTTCCCATCTTCACTCCTGTCCACCCATTTTCATTATGGCTGGCCGTCACCATCGCAACAGCAGGACAATCCAATTCAAATTGAGAAAAATACGCGGTGGGGGACAAAGCAAGACCAATATCTTTAACCTGACATCCCGCCTTCATCAAACCGACTATCAAAGCATTTTTGATTGTTGCACTGTAAGACCGGTAATCATGGCCAACGACAATTTTTGGAGCAACATTTGTTTCATGCATAAATGTCCCAATTGCCTGACCCAATGCTTGGATGCCCCGCAAGTTAATTTGTTCTGGGTAAATCCACCGTACGTCATATTCACGAAAACCTGTATCGGCAATCACAATGTCACGTTCAAAAGCTTCGGTGTTGGGTTTAGCTGTCATCTTATCTCCTATAAATTTCATCTGAGGCATATCATATTTTGTGGCAATTATTCAAGATTTTCTTGTCTTCTTGACGTTTTATTGTTTAAGGTAAAGTAAGTATCAAGTATTCAAGGGGATATCATTATGGCGGAACAAACAAAACATACAGATTTACTGTCACTAACCACGGAAATTGTGTCCTCGCATCTGGCAAATAATACTGTCCCCGCCATAGAAATTCCTGCCCTTATTGAACGCGTTTATAAAAGTCTTTCTAATTTAGGAATGGACACGCCGTCTCTTTCGAATAACAACGAACGACCTCAACCCGCAGTTCCCATTCGTAAATCGGTTTTGCCTGATTATATTATTTGTCTGGAAGATGGTAAAAAATTAAAAATGCTCAAACGCCATTTGAAAACGGCATACAGCATGACTCCTGAACAATATCGTGAACGTTGGGGATTGCCAAATGATTACCCAATGGTTGCCCCCAACTATGCCAAAACCCGCTCCCGCCTCGCCAAAGACATTGGGTTAGGCAAAGGGAAAGCCAGATGATCGGATAATCAGATCATCTGATTTACTGAAACGCAACTTCATCAAAACTACGTAACTTACGGCTATGCAATTTATCGGGGCCAATTTCACGGAGCAAGCGCATGGTGAGTAACCCAACCTGTAAATGTTGTTCCACCCGTTGGCGGTAAAAACTTTCTGCCATACCAGGGAGTTTTAGCATGCCGTGGAGAGGTTTGTCGGATACACATAATAATGTTCCATACGGCACACGGAAACGGAATCCGTTGGCGGCCACAGTTCCCGATTCCATATCGAGAGCGATGGCGCGAGACTGGCTGAGTCGTGCGTTTTTACGAATGTTTGGGCGAAGTTCCCAGTTTCTATCGTCAACCGAGGCAACCGTTCCCGTCCGCATAATTTTCTTTAAATCATATCCCTTTAATCCCGTCACATCTTCAACTGCTTTTTCTAATGCCAATTGAATTTCGGATAAAGCAGGAATAGGAATGGATGGATGTAAATCTTTATAAAGAACATTATCTTCGCGTAAATATCCATGCGCCAAACAATAATCACCAAGGTTTTGAGAATTTCTAAGCCCCGCACAATGCCCCAGCATTATCCAAGCATGGGGGCGAAGCACAGCAATATGGTCGGTAATTGTTTTGGCGTTTGACGGACCCACCCCAATATTGACCATGGTAATTCCCGACCCGTCGGGGCGTTTCAAATGATAGGCGGGCATTTGTGGCATACGGCGTAATGTGTCCCCCGATGCATCGGGGCCATATCCTTTTAAATTTTTGTTGTTGGTAATTTTATTACCGGGTTCAACAAAGGAAGAATATTCGGCACTGGCTTCACGAACACTGGCGCTCTCACTTGGAGCCATTAGGTTGTGAGCAATTTTTATAAATTCATCTATATAAAATTGATAGTTTGTAAAGATAACAAAATTTTGAAAATGGGATGCATTACTGCCACAATAATGTTTTAAACGAAGCAATGAAATATCAACGCGTGGTGCTGTAAACAATGATAATGGTTTATCCTCATCATCAGCGGGGTAATATGTTCCATTGGCAATTTGATCATCCATCAATGTTAAATCAGGAAGGTCAAAAATATCGGGAAGTGTCTCCATATGTCTTGCGGTTAAATCACCTTCAACATGAAAATCTTCGCCTAAAATAAAATGAATAGGAATGGGTGTATTACTAATTCCTATTTCAACAGGCACATTATGATTTTTCATCAATAGTGATATTTGCTGTTTATAATAATGATCAAAAATATCAGGGCGGGTGAGCGTTGCGGAATATGTGCCGGGGCGTGAGACAAATCCATAAGACAGGCGACTATCGACCCGTTTTGCATTTTCAACACGAATTTTCATGTATGGATAATTTGCGGAAATGCGTCCTTTAGCAAATTCAGTGCTTTTTGAGAAATCCTTAAACCCTTCAACAAGTTTTTGGCGAGACTCCCCATAAATTTCTTTAACAAATTCAAGAGCTTCATCAGCATCGGTAAATTTTTTGGATCTATTAAAAGACGGCATAAATGACATGAATTTTCCTTTTCTTTTAAGAATACAGGAAAAATGCCTTTTCGTCTATGCACCTATGATTTAAGTCCAACCAGCCCTTGGGCAAATTCATCGGCATGGAAAGGCTGTAAATCTTCGATATCTTCGCCGACACCCACTGCAAATATGGGCAACCCGAATTTATCGGCAAGGGCCACAACCACGCCGCCCTTGGCGGATCCATCTAATTTGGTCACAACCAGCCCCGTCACATTGACCAATTCTTTAAATGTTTCGACTTGCGAAATAGCATTTTGTCCGGTTGTGGCATCAAGTACCAAAATCACTTCATGCGGGATAGATGCATCTTTTTTCTTAAGGACACGAATAATTTTCTCAAGCTCCGCCATTAAATGAGTTTTGTTATGAAGACGACCCGCGGTGTCTATCATCAAAACATCCATATTTTCTTTAACAGCCCGTTCATAGGCTTGAAAAGCCAGTGCAGCTGCATCAGACCCAATCTCGGACGATACCAACGGGCATTTAGTTCTATCTGCCCAAATTTGTAATTGTTCAATCGCCGCCGCGCGGAATGTATCGCCCGCCGCCATCATGACGCGTTTATGTTCTCGGTAATGAATTTGGTATGCTAATTTCCCGATGGTGGTTGTTTTACCAACGCCATTAACACCGCATATCAAAATTGTCTTTGGCCCCGTCCCCACTTTATCAAATGACAATTTATGTGTTGATTTGCGAAGAATATTGGCGATGTCATCGGCCAAGGCTCGCTGCACCTCTAGCATAGTATTATCCTTATCAAATTTACGAGCGCGAAGTTTTTCAACTAACATTGCGGCTGTATGGGGACCCATATCGGCCTCAATCAATAAATCTTCAAGTTCTGAAAGAGTTTCATCGTCTGGTTTTCGTTTGGTAAAAATATCAGCTATTCCTGTGCCAATTTTTCCAGATGATTTTGAAAGTCCAAAAGTTAATCGAGATAACCACCCTCCGCCACTATCATCATTATTTTCTTTTGGTTTTTCTTCGAAAGTTTTAATAGATGGAACGGGGGTGACATCTAATTCAGAAATAATTTCTTCTGCTGTCTCGTTTAATTCATGCTTATTAAATTCGGGATCAATGGTCGCTTCATATTCTGTTGATGGATCAAGCACAGGGTCATTCGGATGATGAATGATTTTATCCTCAATGGCCTCTTGCTCTTGTTCGGCCTGATTATTTTTTTTACGCCAAAAAAACATGGTATTCCTATTAAATATAAATGAATGCCTTTGTTCTATCACAAATTAAGGCTCTTTATAAAACCAATTTTAAATAATATTATGGCAATGTATCGCTTGGTTCAATTTCCTTGCGTTATTCAATTTGATTATGATAAACAATCTTTCTCCTGAAAGGTTATAATATGACATCTCTTCTTCAAATGGCGACTACAAGTTTAGCAAGGCTTTTCACGACAACTTCCTCCCCAGAGTCTATTGAAATTCCAGCTATTAGATACGCCTCACTGATATCTATGTTTCAATTACTGAACGACCGCATTTTTACCTTCGATGAGACAGTCTCCCCAAATGATGAAGATCTTCAAAATTTTATACATATTATTAGACCACTTAAATCCCCTGCTTGTGAACATTTAAGTGATGAAGAGAGAGTCAAAATAACTTCAAGAAGTCAATTTATGAATGAACATGGCTCTTCAATCACCTTTATCGAATACACACGAACTGTCATTGAACAAGGCGACGAACAATGGGCAACACTTCTTATCAATAGCATTCGCGCTGGAAACTCAGAGATAGAATTTATCCCGCATTTCTCGATGACTGGAAAATATGGCCTTCATCCAACGGAGGGTGCAACTGTATTTTTCCCTAAAGATATAAGATGTCTTGTGCAAATTGATAATCAAAATATGTATTTTGTCCCTCAAAACCATGGGGGTTTTCAGGCAGGCGTTCTTTATGCAAATGATGCCTTTCTTCAATTATTAGCTGGAAACCCAATTGATATTTTACAAAACCAAGGATGGATTTTTGATAAGGAAAAAACTGTCCAAATATCCCAAGCATTAACCGCACTTACTAACAGAACAGGTCACTCACTTTCACTAGAATTGAACCCAAAATGATAAAAAACCCTATGCAAATAAACCTTGATGATTTAATTGCCATTTTTCAATTGAACGACCCATCAATTTATAGTGTCGCTGATGAAGAATTATCTGCGTCGCAATGGGATTTAGTCTTAAGGGGCTGGAAGAAATTAAGCCCTCAAGAGGGTGGTTTTTTTACTGACTATGAATCACCCCAGAATGTTCAAGCCATGTATGCCAATGGCCAAAATATTTCTATTCTTGTTTCAAAATGCAGAATCAATAATGAAAATATCATTTCTTTATCCGTTTTCTGCGAGCTTCCCTCTGATGAAAAAGGGGTGGAGGACGGTCAGCTAAAATTAATTCCTGCATTTTCATTAACAGGTCAATTGGATGAAGACGGAAACATAAATGTTATTGAAGCCCATGCCCGACTTCCAGATACTGATAATTCTATTTTAACTTTGGGGGCAGAAAATCAACAAGATGTCATGGGTTTTATGGTCTATGCCAATGATTGTTTTATTTCCATGATAAAAGATAAAGTAATTTCTTTGGAAGATTTGGCTCCTGCTCTTTCTGAAACCCAACTTGCCAACGCCAAACAAGTTTATGATAGACTTTGTACAAGAACAAAATTCGATACACATTGCCTTCGAAAAAATAAAGTCCCTGATAATACTCCCTACACTCTACCACTCGCTTCTATGGATAATATTTTCCTTTTGGAATCAACTGGAATTTATTATGAAGTGGAAGATGAAAATAAGCCAGAAGTGACCCGTCAAATAAAAGATGCTCTAGGCCAAGTGAAATCAGACTATAGTTTGCTTATTACAGATGAAAGAAATTTTAAATACCAAGAAATACTTTTTTTGCAGGATGAAAATGGTAATTCTTTTTGGTCTATTGCTTTTGAAGCAGATGACTTTTTTGGTATTCCCCAAGATTACCATTTGTTTGTTTTATTTAAATCTTTCGTGAATTCTTTACCTGATAAGCAAGATGAAATGATGGTCATACCCATTTCAATTATATTGGGGCAGGTCAATCAATTAAAAGACACTTTTGAACCTTTAGAGGCTCATTGTGCAATTCCATCAGACACAAATGATTCACTTCGGATAATTTCATTGACAACAACAGCAGGGTTTGTTGGTACTCTTTGCCTTACTGAACAAGGAATTAACGCCGTCTTCTCAGGAAATGAAATGAATATTAACGAGTTGAGCCATTGGTTAGAATCTTCTGAATATAATAAAATGTTACAACGGTATCAGTTTCTTTTGTACAGATCTCAGGGCGGCTTTCTAAGGGCTATAGATGATGAAAGATTAACAATGTCAGATAGGAATTCAGAAGAAGCCGTTCTTTTAGATTCCCCTTCATCCACAGCATTTTTTATTGGCGGGCCGCCTACCCCACAATAAAATTTCCCTTAAAAACATATGCAACGGGGCCAGTCATAAACAGGTGATTATCGCTTTCGCGCCAATCGAATTTTAATATTCCGCCGTTTAAAATAACATCACATTGCCTATCGACCAAGCCTCGTCTGACGGCTGCGACAATTGTTGCACAAGCAGCAGAGCCACAGGCTTCCGTCTCACCTGAATCTCTTTCCCAGACACGCATACGGATATTTTTTTGGTCAATAACTTTGGCAAATTCGATATTGGCCTTCTCAGGAAAAATTTTATCATGTTCTAATGATGGGCCAACGTCACGCACAGAAAAATTTTCAACATCATCTACAAAGAATACACAATGCGGATTACCAATATTAACACCAACGCCATACCCAAGTGAGAAAGGAATATTTAGTGTGTCCACCTCATGTGCCAATGGAATTTGTTGCCATTCCAACTGGGGAACCCCCATATCTACCTTGACTTGCCCATCATCTTCACGGTTACAATACAACAACCCTGCAACTGTTTGAATAACACATTCCCCTGTTCTCTTTTCATTCATCACCATATCGGCAACGCACCGCGTGGCATTGCCACAGGCCTGTGCCTCAGTTGCATCGGGGGAATTTATAATCCTCATAAAAACATCGGCTTTGGGATTCTGTGGTGGCAAAAGGGGAATAAGCTGGTCACACCCAATCCCTCGTTTACGGTCAGTCATCCGTGCCATAACCTCGCGTGGCGGCATTTGCCCATCTTGACGGCAATCCACCACCACAAAGTCATTCCCTAACCCATGCATTTTTATGAATTCAATATTTTTCATTTTAGAAACTTTCAGGCCAACGACGTGAGGAATGATATACGCGCAAAATTTGAAGATTGTCACCCTTCACACGATAAGGGATAATATAGGCTGTGTCGGTAATAATCAATTCACGCGTTCCTGCTACCCGTCCGGGCCTACCAATATGGGGCGTTCGAGAGAGCAACAAAACCGATTCAAAAATATATTTGCTAATAACCGACGCATCTCCATGATGTTCGTTGATAAATCGTATAAGGGTTTTTAAATCTTGTAATGATTCAGGTGACCATAAAATATTCACGGTTACTTTTTCCGTCTTGGTGATAAAATAATGTCAATTTCCTTGGTAACCGCATCATGATTAATTCCCAATCCATTATCCAGTGATTGAACCGCCTTCTTAATACCCTCCACTTGCCAAGATTGATTCTCGACATAATCCCGAAGCGCATTTTCAATGACCCAATTCCGTGACCTGTCCATTGAGGCGGCCAAAGCCTTAATTTGCGCCGATAATTCTTGGTTTGTCCTTATTGTTATGCTTGTATCCATGTTTGCACCCATTTTGATTGCATTGTATTATTTAGCATATCATTGCCCTTGTCGTTTTGTCAATTTCTCTTGCAATTCACTGAATCATCATGCATAAACACCTCAGTTTTATCCGCACATCTCAGATTGAGAGTGCCCAAAGGGTACACCGCAGTCGGCGAATTTTCGCTCACTGCGGCAAAATTGTTATTGAGGTTTTTATAAAATGTTCCAGTCATTGACTGAAAAATTAGGTGGCGTATTCGACAAACTTCGTGGCAAGGGAAGTCTGTCTGAAGAAGATGTCAATTTGGCTCTGCGCGAAATTCGTGTGGCGTTGCTTGAGGCTGACGTTGCCCTTTCCGTTGTCAAAGATTTTATTGAACGTATTCGGGTAAAAGCTGTTGGACAGGAAATTGTTAAATCCGTATCTGCCGCTCAAATGGTTATCAAAATCGTCAATGACGAAATGGTCTCATTATTGGGCGCAGATAATACCGAACTGAATTTTACAGGAACGCCACCTGTTGTCTATTTGATGGTTGGGCTTCAAGGGTCTGGTAAAACAACATCTACGGCTAAAATTTCAAAATATCTAACGGACAAACTTCGTAAAAAAGTTTTGATGGCCTCTCTTGATACATATCGCCCTGCGGCTCAAGACCAATTGGCACAATTGGGTTTACAGACGAACGTTTCAACTCTTCCGATTGTTGCTGGCGAAGACCCGATTACGATTACCAAACGCGCCCTGTCCGAAGGTCGGTTGGGTGGGTATGATGTTATCATGCTCGACACTGCTGGGCGTTTGGCAATTGACGATGTCCTGATGGGCGAAGTTGTTACTATTCGCGACCTCTCAAAACCAACTGAAACGCTTCTTGTGGTTGATGCGATGACGGGGCAAGATGCCGTCAATACAGCGTCTGCCTTTGATGCTAAAATTGGAATCACTGGTTTAATGTTGACCCGTGTTGATGGTGATGCACGGGGTGGTGCCGCCATGTCAATGCGCGCCGTCACAGGTAAACCAATTAAATTACTGGGCATTGGCGAAAAATGGGATGCGTTAGAGCCGTTCCATGCTGATCGAATTGCCAGCCGTATTTTGGGCATGGGTGATGTCGTCTCCCTCGTTGAACGGGCGATTGAAACAGTCAATGAGGCCGAAGCCGAAGAGATGGCCAAACGGTTTAACGAAGGCCGTTTTGATTTAAATGACATGCTCAGCCAATTCCGCCAGATGAAAAAAATGGGGGGCATTGGCTCCCTCATGAAAATGTTACCGGGGTTAGGGCGTTACGCTAACCAAATTGATAATGCCAATCTTGATAATTCTGTTTTAAAACATCAGGAAGCCATTATTTTATCCATGACCAAAACTGAACGTACAAAACCATCTATCCTAAATGCCAAACGTCGCCAACGGATTGCGGCGGGTTCAGGGACAAGTGTTCAAGATGTCAATAAACTCATCAAACAGTTTGAACAAATGGAAGTGATGATGCGCCGCATGAAAAAAATGGGCGTATCGGGTATGATGGGGGCGATGAAAGGTTTAATGGGGCAAAGTGACCAAGATAAATTGGGCGAATTGCAACGTGAAAGCGGAACTGTTCCGGGGCTAAATTTATCAGGAGGGTTGGGTCAAATGGCTCAACAAAAAATGATGGGTGGCTTTGGAAATTTCGGTGGGCTACCAACGCGTGGTGGAACAAAGAAAAACCGAAAGAAAAAATAATAAGATTTAAAAATTACTAATCAGTCAATTGTAAAAGGAGAACATAAACATGGCACTGAAAATCAGACTGGCCCGTCAAGGCCGCAAAAAAGCACCTTACTACTCAATCGTTGTTGCAGATGCACGCGCACCGCGTGATGGTAATTTCATTGAAAAATTAGGAACTTATGACCCACGTCAACCAAAAGAAAGCGGAAATCGTGTGACCCTTAACGCTGAACGTATCACCTATTGGATGAGCGTTGGCGCACAGGCAACAGAACGTGTTTCGTTTTTCTTAGGAAGCGCTGGAATTGCTCCAATGCCTGAAAGACGCACATCTGTTCAAAAAGCATTGCCAAAAGCAAAAGCCCAAGAACGCGCAAAAGAAAAAGCTAAAAAAGCTGAAGCTGCTGCAACTGCTGCTGCCGCCCCAGCCCCCGAAGCTCCAGCCCCTGAGGCAGATGCCCCAGCCGCTTAGTTTCAATATCCCATTGATTTTAAACCCTCTTTTGCTTTTGTTGCAAAAGAGGGTTTTTATTTCATGGCCTAAATTTGACAGAATATGGAATTAGGCGTATAAATTTTTAAATCAATTTTAACCAAAAATATAAAAAAGGTGTGTTCATGAATAAATTATCTTTAGCTTTAAGTGTCGTTGCTGCCCCTGCTTTACTAGCTGGTTGCTTAGCAACTGCCCCAACTGTAACAACAGGCGGTCAAACCGCGCCCGCCAATAAACCAGTGACTTCAGCTTCAACACCCGCAGCATCATCCAATGCCGCTGTTGCTTCAACTCCTGTTGCATCTGCTAAGCCAGCGACGATTACCGTTGGTGATGAATCATGCAAAAGCAAAATGAACAGAACAGGCTTCATGGCATCTGCTGGTGCAATGTTTGCTTCCGCTACGGGTATCAATAATGAATGTTTCAAAATTACATTAAAATCTGCAAATGATGCCTCAAAAATTTTAGAAGTGGTTGCAAAAATCTCCTCTGAAAATTGTGGGGTTGGGTCAACAGAACTTGGTCAAGGAGCATCAACTGCTGGCAACGCCGCACTTGGTCGTTTGCAAGGTTTAGCTGGTACAGCAACGACTGCGGCAGCAGGCCGTGTAACAGGTAACATAACAGGCGTCCCATCAGTTGGTAATGCCGTTAGAATACAAGGAACTCGTGCTGGGGCAGCCGCCACTACAGCAACACAATCAGCAACAACGACCATCAGTGGAAGAACTGTTTCTGATGACAAAACATGTGCTGCTGACCAAGCAAATATTGGTCGTACCGTTGGTGCCGCATTAAAAGATTTATCATCATCTTGGGCGACAACATATCCTAAAGATGTTACTACAATTTCAATAGGAGCCAGCTTTGATTTAACAAAATATGTTCAGTTAAATAATGATATTATCGCCCTAACAAAACAAGCGGTGGCAGCTCCTGCTCCTGCTAAAAGATAATATTATAAAAAAATAAGAACTCTTTTAAAAGCGGGGCATATGCCTCGCTTTTTTTATCCTGTATTTTCATTTGTGTTAGAAAGTAGTTATCATTCTTGCGACGGGCGCTGGTACTGTGGCCACTCTTTGTTCATTGGGGGCGGGCGTTACAGCAGCAACTGCATTTTGAAATGGCCCACCCAAACGTCCACCGCCACCTGCCATGGCAAGCTGTGTAGCACTTTCAGGGATTCCTATAGCTGCATAGGCTCCGGATGAAGGCTTCCCTCCATCCGTATTGTTTAATGCAAACTGTGTTGATTCATTCATCTTTCCTGACATCATGCCTGTCACAGGATCTCTCCCTTTAATATCATGCCCAGCCGCTGCCAATACAACTTGCATGGCTGTAATTGAATCTTTTGTTGGTGGCTCAACCTGTTTTAATTTTTCAAGTGCTGCTGCTCTAAATGCGGGGTCTTTTAATTTATCTTCAACAATTTTGCGCATCCCCTCTTGAGTACCAATATCACCCATATTTACTCTAGAGATGGCTTCTGATCGAGTCATGCTTGCTGCCATGGACGCATAAATTTGATTTGCTGCTTTTGTAACGGCAGCATTTGTCTTAGGCCCTCTTTCGCCATCGATACCTGTTTTTCCAAGGTCAGCATCCATCAGGAAAAGAACTGCTTGAAGTTTTTGATTGCTGGCATTGGGTCTTGTCATTATAAAATCCTTTTTATTTTACCTATAAAAAACTCTATAGAAAAATAGATAAATATTTATTAACATAATAAAAATCATAAATATTTTAAGGTATCATAATACCATATCAACCTAACCTGCTGTTTTTAAACAATAATTCAAAAATAAAAAGCCAAACATTTTGTTGACAGTATGATTTTAGGGCGTTACAAGAGTTCAAGTTTTAACAATAGCAATTTAAGGACAACACGGCATGAAAACTTTTTCCGCCAAACCTTCTGATATTCAGAAGAAATGGATTGTCGTTGATGCACAGGGATTAGTATTGGGGCGTTTGGCTTCTGTACTCGCTTTGCGTCTTCGTGGCAAACATAAACCAAGTTTCACTCCTCATATGGATACAGGCGATTACGTTATTGTTATCAATGCGGAAAAAGTCAAATTGACTGGTGATAAATTTAACCAATCCCGCTTTTACTGGCACACTGGCCACCCAGGTGGAATTAAAGACAGATCCAAAGGTCAAATTTTGGAAGGAAAATATCCTGAACGCGTCATTATGAAGGCGGTTGAGCGTATGTTGCCTGAAGGTACAATGGGTCGTAAATGTCTCACTAACCTTCGTGTCTATGCAGGAACTGAACATCCTCATGCCGCACAGAATCCAGACGTTTTGGATGTTGCCGCAATGAACCCTAAAAACACAGTGAGAGGATAATCATCATGGCACAAGCATCTGTTAATGATTTGAAAGACTTAGCACCTGTTGCTGAAGTTGAAGTTAAAGTTCGTGAACCGAAAATTGATAAACAAGGTCGCGCTTATGGCACTGGTCGCCGTAAAAATGCGATTGCTCGTGTTTGGTTGAAACCGGGTCGTGGCAAAGTATTGGTCAATGGCCGTGAACAAGACATCTATTTTGGTCGTCAAACTCACCTCCTCGTCTTGAACCAACCGTTCCTTATTGTAAACCGTGTCAATTCTTTTGACGTTGTGTGTACAGTGTCTGGCGGTGGTCTATCGGGACAGGCTGGGGCGATTCGTCATGGTATTTCCCGCGCGCTTCAGTATTTTGAGCCAGACCTTCGCGCTCCATTAAAAGCCGCAGGAATGCTGACACGGGACTCACGTGCTGTTGAACGTAAAAAAGTCGGCTTGCACAAAGCCCGTCGCGCGAAACAGTGGGTCAAACGTTAATCTATCGTTCTATCAAAATTCAAAGCCCCTGTTTTTACAGGGGCTTTTTCTTAACGTAATAAATACATTAAAAAACCAAAGAACGCCCTGCGGAATAATTTATGGGTTTGGGTTTGGATATGCCTAAAATTTGGGGTGCATCAACCTTGGGTGTATAATCGTAAACAGGGTAAGAAAATGTTGCAGTATATGCCCCTGTCAATTTGCGCGTTAAATCGGCAAATGGGATGTTATCCTGAGGAGAGAGTGCTACTTGCGAAAAAATCTCACAAAACAAACCATTGGAATTAATTATCCCAGAGGATTTATAATATCCAGAAGAGGGGTAATTAAAAACACAACTACAAATTTTTACGCTATCGATTATCATCAAAGATACCTTTAAATTTTAAAATTTACACAAAAATGAATACATAATTCGGCTGTTGAAGTCAAGATTATTTTAAAAATTTATTAAGAAAACTCTCGTAAAGCTCCTAAATTTGGGTATAACAAAGATACTTTAACTCAAAAATTATTTCTTTTTTATTCTCTCTCCTGTGCAAAGCTGTGAAGAAGTAAAAAACGGAAAAAAGGACATGCCATGACTGCTTTAGCCCAAACCACATCTTCCTCCTCCCCTGACCTCCGCACCATGGCAAATGCCATTCGTTTTTTGGCGGCGGATGCTGTTGATAGGGCAAATTCGGGACATCCGGGGATGCCAATGGGGATGGCAGATGTTGCCACTGTCCTTTACTCGAAGTTTTTAAAATTTGATCCGAAATCACCGACATGGGCTGACCGCGATAGATTTATTTTATCGGGCGGGCATGGGTCGATGTTGCTCTATGCTGTGAACTATCTCACTGGCTATGATAAAATGACAATTGACCAAATTAAAAATTTCCGTCAATTGCATTCTTTAACTGCGGGGCATCCTGAAATTTGTCATGACGCAGGGATTGAAATGACCACGGGACCATTGGGTCAGGGCATTGCATCCGCCGTTGGCTTTGCATTGGCAGAACGAATTTTAAATGCGCGGTTTGGAAATGATTTGGTCAATCACAAAACCTATGTCATGTGCGGTGATGGCGATTTGATGGAAGGCATTTCACACGAAGCCTGTTCCCTCGCAGGGCATTTAAAACTCGGCAATCTAATTGTGATGTATGATGATAATGATATCTCAATTGATGGGCCGACTGCCCTTTCATTTACCGAAGATGTTATTAAACGCTTTGATTCTTATGGCTGGACAACATCACGTATTGATGGACATGATTTTAGTGCAATTGAAAAAGCACTTGCGGATGCCCAAACCTCACCCAAACCTGTCTTGATTGCGTGTAAAACAAAAATCGGCTTTGGGTCTCCGAATAAACAAGGCACTTCTGGCGTGCATGGCTCACCCCTTGGTGCTGATGAAACAGCAGCCGCACGAAAACATTTGGGATGGACATCCGCCCCTTTTGAAATCCCATCTGATAATCTTCATGCATGGCGCAATCTTGGTGCGCGTGGGCAAAGTGAATCTTACGCATGGCAAAAACGCCTTGATGCCTCATCTCAAAAGGCAGAATTTGAAAAAACACTAAATCCAAATGTGTCTGATATTATCACTGCGGCACTTGCTGATGTTAAAAATATAATTGCAATTGAAAAACCGAAAATTGCAACGCGTGCATCCTCAGGAAAAATTTTGGAATCTCTTGTGCCTAAATTGGGTCAATTGGTTGGCGGGTCTGCGGATTTAACACCGTCCAATAACACAAAAACAAAAGGCCCCGAAGTTATCTCGGCTGCCAACGCTTATAATGGTCAGTACATTCATTACGGCGTTCGTGAATTTGCTATGTGCTGCCTCATGAACGGCATGGCCATCCATGGCGGTGTCATTCCTTATGGTGGAACATTCCTGTCCTTTGCGGATTACTGCCGCCCTGCCATTCGTTTGGCGGCATTGATGAAACAACGTGTGATTTATGTGATGACGCATGATTCTATTGGCCTTGGCGAAGATGGGCCAACGCACCAACCTGTTGAACACGTGGCTTCACTCCGTGCCATTCCTAACCTGACTGTCTTGCGTCCTTGCGATACAATTGAGACGGCTGAGGCATGGGAATTAGCATTGAATAATACAACAGGTCCTTCGATGTTGGTTCTCACCCGTCAAAATTTACCTGCTCAACGCGGTGACGCCTCCGAAAATAAATCGTCACGCGGGGCCTATATCCTCTCTCCCGCCTCCTCTGCACCAAAAGCTGTCATTGTCGCAACTGGTTCAGAAATTTATCTGGCCATGGACGCACAAAAAATTCTTGAATCAAAAGGGGTACCAACGCAAGTTGTCTCCGCCCCCTCATTCGAATTATTTGCCAAACAAGATGCGTCCTATCGCTCCTCGGTTATCCCCGTAAATACTATCCGCGTAGGGATTGAAGCAGGAATTCGCCAAGGTTGGGATGCGTTAATTGGGTCTGATGCATCATTCATCGGCATGACAGGCTATGGTGAATCCGCCCCTGCCGAAGTGTTATTCAAACATTTCGGAATAACAACAGATGCCATCGTTGATGTCGTAATAAAGAAATTAGGTTAGACACCAAAATATACCCAAACCCCAATAATTTAAGGGAAAATCAATGAAGCTACTGTGGATAAGGCAGTGGAAAACATCTGGAGTATTTGACCACTCTTGATTCTCCTGCAAACTTAAACCTGTAACTTTAGCCATTTATGTTTGGATTTATTATGAGAAATCAATCGTTTTCTATTCCTACTATCTTAATATTTTCATTTCTAATTTTACCTCTGGCTGGGTGTCAAACTGTTGTTCCTAAACCAGTTGTATCACCTGTGGCTGTTCCTGCCGTTACACCCTTTTCAGATGATAATTTAGAACAACGAGTTGGCATTCTTGAAACCCAAATGAAATCAGCACAGCCCACTTTAAAAAAAGTAGAAGCTATCGAGATGCATTTCAAAACATTATCTCTTGAATTGGATAGAATAAATTCAACTTATAATATTGCCGAAACTCCTATGGAGGTTGCTGAAACAAAAATTGCTCCAACACCTGTTCAATTACAAAAGGCAGAAATCAAAAAACCTGAGCCAAAGAAATCTGAACCACAAAAATCTTCTGCCAATGATAATGATTTTTCTGTGACTTCGGTTAGGATTGGTGAACAATCTGGGAATATCACGCGCATTGTTTTAGATACAACCAAAGCCGCAGAAATCAATTATGATTTAGATAATAACGAATCGTTATTGGTGATTGATGTTCCAAAGGCAAAATGGTTTGCAACGAAAAGCCAAACTCTTCCCAAATCTCTTCTGATAAAAGGGTTTCAATCTAGTTCAGATGAGGCGGGATCACGGCTGGTTATCAATCTGAAAGAAAAGGCGCGTGTTGTGGCGACATCTCGCCTTGCCCCAACTGGCAAATCAGGCAACCGCGTTTATATTGATATCGCCCCCGCGAAATAAAGTGCCAAAATGAAATGGTAATATAAAATGGAAGATATTCCGCAAGTCTCGCATTCGTTTATGAGTCTTATTCCTCTGTTGATGATTTTTGCAATTGCGGGGGTTTTTGTTCCTCTGTTCCAACGCCTTAAATTATCCCCTGTTCTTGGCTATCTGATTTCTGGCGTTATTATTGGGCCGTTTGGATTGGCGTTATTCAGGGATGAATTACCCCTTTTATCTCATATCACCATTACAGATATTCCAACTGTGTCATTGATTGGTGAAATTGGAATTATCTTTTTAATGTTTATGATTGGTCTTGAATTATCATTCAGGCGTTTATGGGACATGAAACGGCTGGTCTTGGGGCTTGGGTCAACACAAATTATCTTTACAGCCTTTATCATTGCCTCGTTTGTTCTTTTATTTGATAACAGTCCTGAAATATCGATTTTAGTTGGTATTTCATTTGCCTTGTCATCAACGGCGATTGTCATGCAATTACTGTCCGAACAGCATCAGAATAACCGCCCGACGGGTAAGGTTTCATTTTCTATTCTGCTTATGCAAGATTTAGCAGTAGTCCCCCTGCTGGTTATCATCGGGGCTTTGGCGATTGCTGATGAAGGGGCATCATTATCTATCGTTCTTTTAAATTCATTGCTGATTGCGGTGGTGGTGGTTGGGCTTATCTATGTTGCAGGAACAAAATTATTACGCCCAATGCTAGAGGTTTTAAGTATCAGTAAAAGTCCAGAATGGCTTCTGTCTCTTGTAATTTTTTTGGTTTTGGGAATTGCTACTATCACCCATGGCGTGGGTCTATCAGCGGCGCTTGGCGCATTCTTGGCTGGGCTTTTGATTGCAGAAACTGATTTTCGTCATGAAATCGAAGTGATTATCAACCCTGTCAAAAGCCTGTTACTCGGCGTTTTCTTTCTCTCGGTTGGAATGATGATTGATATTCGGGCGATTGCCGATTATCCATTTTGGATTCCAGCATCGGTTATTGGGTTGTTTGTTATAAAATTAGTCTGTACCTATTTGGCAACCATTCCCTTTCATATTCCTCGCCCCGTGGCGGTTGACGTATCTGTCCGTTTGGCACAAGCGGGTGAATTTGCTTTTCTTATTTTAGGACTGGCAATGGCTGGAAATTTATTACCTAAGGAAGACGGACAATTCTTTTTGCTGGTGGCATCACTCTCGATGTTTGCGACCCCGTTCCTCACCAAACTATCGCCTGTTATTCTTCAATATCTCCCTGCACCTTCCCCTTCTCCCGATGTTGCCGATATCACTATCTCTGATGCCCCACTGGTTTTAATTGCAGGATATGGTCGTGTGGGACGGTTAGTTGGGGCCACGTTGGAAAACAGGATGATACCCTATATCGCAATCGAACATAATTTTGAGAAAGTTACCAAATTAAAGGCCGAAGGCCATCGTGTTATTTTTGGCGACAGTCGCAAAATCGAAATTTGGAGACATCTTCCTATTGAATCGGTTAAGGCCATTATCATTGCTATTGATAATGTCAACGCATCTGAAATGATTTTAAAGGCACTCCGAACCGAATGGCCTCTGATACCTATAATCGTCAGGACGCATGACACAGAACATATGGAACATCTTTATGCCTTGGGCGCAACGGTAGCCATTCCCGAAACGTTAGAGGCCAGCATGAATATAGCGTCTGAAACTTTATCAGCTATTGGCCTAACTGCCGAAGATATTGAAATCGAAATTGACCGCAACCGTCACGTTGCTATGCTTAAACATACGGATACCTGAACCTATTCCGATACAATCGGTGGGGCATAAGCCCTTGCGGTATCCCATGGAAACCTGACCCATGTAGATTGTTCTACCTCTTCAGCATAATAATCGACCAAAGATAATCCTTGAGGCTTTACAAACAAAGTTGTGATAACAGGCATCACCAAAGTTTTCTTTAACTCACGTAACGTATTACCCGTATCTGCCAAATCATCAACAACCAAGACATTATGTGAGAAACGTTGGTTAAATTCTTTTAAAATCTGAACCTCACCTTGCTCAGTTCCAGAATACGATTCCATTCCAACTGTCTCAATCAATTTGATATTTAATTCACGGGCTAAAATCCCCGCAGGGAATAATCCACCTCTGGTAATGGCCAAGATACGGATTAAATCGGGGCGGTCTTTATGAATGCGGATTGCCAATCTGCGGCATAAATATTGTACTTCATCCCACGATACATATTTATCATTTGTATAACTGCTCATTTAAAACTTAATCCTGTTATCTTTTCTAACTTTTCTAATTCGCCGTGACGTATCATCTCGAATAACGGGACATGCACTTCCACTGCACGACCAGACGGGTAATGTGGCCCAACCAAAGTAATGCTCCGTCCAGTATTACTGATATCAGCATTGTCACCAAATTTACGCTGCGCATCCAAAACATCTTTGCGATAGGCTTTGGGGATATCATTTACCGACACAATTTCCTGCACTGTTGCTACCTTAAAATCATAGCTCAACAAAAACTCTAAGGCCTGCTTGGCTGATGTCATTAATTTTAATTAATGAAATTATTACCCAAGTAACAAGCGTATAGCAATTGATAAATAGTGTATAATTTTCCCAATTCAATTCTTACGTTAATCTCATGCCCATAAAGATCTTAGAATGAAGACCTAATTGTCAGAGCTCAAGAGATATCTGGGTCAACATCACCTGATGATGATCTGAATAATGAGGCTCCTATTGTTATCCCACTCTCCAATCGGTGGTCTAAATCAAGGCCAGCACGAACCCACGTTTCGGCTTTACTCTCGTTTTTAAAATCAAAAGAGTAAAGCCCAATCACATCACCGCTCGTAACATCTTTATCCGATTTTGGTTTGTGAATACCCTCAAGCATTAGTCGAATATCTGTCTTTGTGGAAAGTTCTTTCTTAGCATCAACCCCCACACGAATTTCATGTGTTGTTGTGGTTTGATTATCAAAACGAATAGGAAATCCTCCACCTGTTTCTGTATATCCATCCTTCTCTATTCGTGAGGCTGTATAAGAAAATTTCGGAGAAATTTTAAATGTTTTAATTTCGACTGCTTCCTCCCAATAAGCCGATGCACGCAATGAAGCCATTTTAACATCTGTCTCACCTTGGGAGATATCATTTGACCCTGCATTTAAATATCCACGATCAATCTCTGCATCAAACCCACCATAAACACCTGTCAATGAAAAGATAATATCTGTTCCCTTTGGTTTATAATTAGCTTCAATCAAACCATACTGCCCGTTAAGACTTTGTTCCCCCTCAAAAGACATATCTTGTCCTGATTGAGACAGACCTAATCCTGCACCTATTCTAACCTGATTATCTAATGTATCAGTGCATAAACCAACCTCTTCATTAGTAATATAACCATTACGACCACTTCCCAAATATCCAACATCACCAGTTACCCACATACATGCCTTTTTATTACCATCTTTTTTAATAATGTTTTTATCCATGATAAGGGGTCTGTGATGTGCTCCATTTAAGACGATAGAAGTAGATATTCCACCTAAGCCAAGAATATTTTGTGTTTCTGCAGCAGATTTATTTGTTGATACTGAATCCAATATACCTGACCCAATAGACGACACACGAGCTAAAAAGGCTTCGGTTCCGTTTACACTAGTACCAGTTCCTACAACTATAGACCCATCAGCACTAACACCACTTGCTGAAGTTAAAATAGAAAATCCTGAAGTATTTACCCCTGCATTAGCTAGCCAATCTTCAATACGTATCATTCCATCTGCCTGTGTCCATCGAAACGCTTCGCCTCCAGTGATACTGAAACCTTGCCCGACGATAACTGATCCATCTGAATTAACCGCGTTAGCAATACTATTAAATCCCCCACCAGCTAAATCACCGAGCCCCACCATTCCCCCTGCTTGTGTCCAACGAAAGGCTTCGGCACCACTAGTGCTGTAACTTTGACCTACAATAACAGACCCAACAGAACTAACTCCCTTCGCATTACTATAGAATCCTCCACCCGCTAGATCGCCAATACCTATCATACCTCCACCTTGTGTCCAACGAAAGGCTTCTGTTCCATTCGCCCCATCACTCGACCCAACAATAACAGAGCCATCTGAATTTACGGCAGAGGGATTGCTACTAAATGATCCACCAGCTAAATCGCCAAGACCCACCATGCCGGCCGCTTGTGTCCACCTAAAAGCTTCACCTCCACTTGCGCTTATACCTAGTCCTACGATAATAGAACCATCTAAATTGACTGCTGTTGCAAAGCTATAAAACGCCCCCCCAGCCAAGTCGCCAAGGCCAACCATTCCACCTGCCTGTGTCCAACTAAAGGCTTCATTTCCATTCAAGCTTGAACTTGCCCCAACAATAACAGAGCCATCTGAATTAACACCGAGGGCAATACTATAAAAACTTCCACCAGTTAAATCGCCAAGGCCCTCCATCCCAGACGCTTGTGTCCATCTAAAGGCTTCGTTTCCATTTACGCTTAAACTTTCACCAACAACAACCGACCCATCTGAATTGACATTATAAGGATTACTACTAAAGCTACCACCGGCCAAATCACCAAGACCTGTCAAAGTATCCGCCGCATTTGCTACGACTGAAAATGAGGAAAGAACAAAAATAATCAAGGTCATTTTTAAACAAGATCTAATATACAAATCTTAAACCCTTAGAAATTAAAAAAATACATAATAATCTTACTTAAAATTGTAATATAAAAAGATAAAATTTTAATGAATTTCATAACCTATATAAAAAGTATTACTTAAGAATGCTCTACTTCTCAATGGACTAAAACATAACGTTTCTTGACTTAGATTAATGACTTATTAACTTTCAGCAGTGATCTTTATAAATGCGTAACGCTAATTTGTGGCATAAATATTGTACTTCATCCCACGATACATATTTATCATTTGTATAACTGCTCATTTAAAACTTAATCCTGTTATCTTTTCTAACTTTTCTAATTCGCCGTGACGTATCATCTCGAATAACGGGATATGCACTTCCACTGCACGACCAGACGGGTAATGTGGCCCGACCAAGGCAATGCTCCGTCCAGTATTACTGATATCAGCATTGTCACCAAATTTACGCCGCGCATCCAAAACATCTTTGCGATAGGCTTTGGGGATATCATCAATTTCTTTTAATTCTCGAGTTTCCCCAACTCTAAATCCACGCTCCAACAAAAAATCTAAGGCCTGCTTAGCTGATGTCGTTGTCGTTTGTTTTTTAAAGTCATTTCCCATTATAATATTCTTTCTTTCACTACCGCTCATCTAATTCGGATAATCGGGTCATCGGATTATCCTATAATCCGTCCCCTTTGACTCTCTGATTTCAACTGCCCACACGCCGCTAAAATATCTCTGCCGCGTGGACGGCGAATGGGGGCATCATATCCTGCATTCTCTAATATCTTTGCAAAACTTTCAATGCGTGACATGGGTGAACAAGTAAATCCGCTCCCCTCCCATGCATTAAACGGAATTAAATTTAATTTACATGGGATATCAATCAATAATTTCACTAATTCCCGTGCATTATCGTCACTATCATTTACGCCATCCAACATCACATACTCAAATGTCACTCGGCGCATTGGCGATAACCCGGGATATAAACGAACGGCATCTAATAATTCTTTCAAAGGGTATTTATTGTTAATCGCCATAATTTCTGAACGAATAACATCATTAGGTGCGTGAAGCGACACTGCTAAATTGACGCCTAATTCCTCACCACATTGATGAATTTGTGGAACGACTCCCGATGTTGACAATGTGATATGGCGTTTAGAAATTCCCAATCCATCTGGATGCATTGAAATTTTAAGAGCTTTTGCAATATTCTCATAGTTATAGAGTGGCTCGCCCATGCCCATCATTACAATATTGGTCAGGTCACGCCCTTCTTTTTCGCCTGATGATGGCCATTCTTCTAAATGATCCTTGGCAAACATTATCTGTTGTAAAATTTCATGAGAGCCTAAGTTTCTGACCAAAGGTTGTGTTCCTGTATGACAAAATTTACAGGTCAATGTACATCCAACTTGCGATGACACACATAACGTCCCACGTTTGGGGGTCGGGATAAACACCATCTCAATTTGTTGCCCGTCTGAAAATGCCAATAACCATTTGATGGTTCCATCATCTGACTTTTGTTCAGTTATCAATTTTGGGCGATCAATCGCATAATGTTCGCTTAAAATGGCGCGCAGATCCTTGGGAAGATTTCCCATTATATCAAAATCAGTGACCCCGCGTTGATAAATCCAATTCCAAATTTGTTTGGAACGAAAATTGGGCAAGCTATGTTGGGATAAGACAGATTGCATTTCTTCTAAAGAAAGACCAACCAACATCGTACGACCCGATGCATCCTTGCGCGGGGCAGAAAATTTTTCAGCATGGGTTTGGACGCTCATTTTATTCCTTTTATTATATTTTAGCTCTATACATGGACAATTAAAAAAAAATTAAAATATTTACATCATATAAATTACAATTATGCTCAAATATTTAGAGCAATTAAGACTTTTTTGCAATTCATGTTGCTCCAGTAATGTATCTAAAAATTGGAGTTTTAATAAAAAAGCTAGTAACGTCTTCTTTTTTATCTATCTTCCACCCTAATATAGGAAAAGAGCAAGAAATAATACATTTTCCTTCAGGGAGCCCTGCAAATTTTTCTTTTAATTTATCCATATGATACGGGGATAAATAACAAAATATAATATCTGCTGAGGAAATATCTTTATCAAAGAAATTTTCTCTAAACACATTTACATTTTTACGACTTGAAAATATCCTCATACGAGAAATTAAATATGGCCAAGGCGACAACTCATAGCCAGTAATTTTGGAATTAGGAAAAATTTTTGATAATGCGATAAGAATTCCTCCCCAACCTGACCCTAAATCCAAAATACTATACTGACCATCAGGATGAAAGTTATGAGGTATAAGCTTAAGGGCTTTACTTCTGACATAAGACAAAGTTGGAGCAGGAACAATTTTAGTATATTTTTCAAAAAACAACGAAGTGAATATAGCTATAAAAAACACAATCATTATAACGCAATATGTAAATTCTAAAATGGTCACTTAAATTCCTTATAAAATATTTATTATGAAAATTTTTAATTCAATAATATTAACAGTTAAAATCAATCATTAGTTTTATCAAATTAAACAAAAATAAACAGAAATTCTTTTGTAACTTTTTTTCTATCCCAACCGAATACACAAACATAGGGGTTAATTCAACAAGTACCCCGTTATAAAACAAAGAGGACTAGAAAATGGCTTACTTAGATGATTCAAGTACACAAAAAGCAAATATGGGCTATATCCGCTCGTCAATGAGCGAGCCGATGTTGGAACGCTACCATGAATATGAATTGGCTGTCCGTTGGAAATCTTTTGGCGATGAAAAAGCCCTTCATGAATTGATACGCTCTTACACACGTCTGGTGATTGCATCGGCGGCTAAATTTAAAAATTATGGCCTACCAATTGGTGACCTGATTCAAGAGGGAAATATTGGTTTAATGCAGGCTGCAAATAAGTTTGAGGCTGAACGTGAACTTCGTTTTTCAACGTATGCCACATGGTGGGTTCGGGCAGCAATACAAGATTATATCCTTCGTAATTGGTCAATCGTAAGGACGGGGACAACCTCCGCCCATAAATCACTTTTCTTTAATCTGCGCCGTCTTAAATCAAAAATTGAAGGGGCAGAAGACGAAAACGGATTAACAACTGATGGACGGATTAAAATTGCCGAAGCACTCGGTGTCCGTGTCAAAGATGTCGAGGATATGGAAGGAAGAATGAGTCGTGGCGACCAGTCTTTAAATGCCATGATAAGTGATGATGGTGAGGAAGAAATAGGATCATTTTTAGCCGATACAAGACCAAATCCCGAAGACGTGGTTATTGGTATGAAGGATGCCCAAGCACGTTCAAAATGGCTGAATGAAGCGTTAAAAAAATTGAGCGAGCGCGAACAAAAAATTATTCGTGAACGTCATATGAATTTCGATACTGTAACACTCGAAGATTTAGGTAAAAAATTAGGTGTCAGCAAAGAACGTGTCCGCCAATTGGAATCTCGTGCGCTTGAAAAACTCCGCGATACTTTGTCCACAAATAAAAAAGTATTATCAGATTTTACATCTGATTTTACGGGGGTTCAAGCTTAACTCCCCCGTTAACCTTATGTCTTCTTGAAAAAGAAAACATCTCCCCTAAAACTTGCCAGATTGTCCCCACAGTCTGGCATTTTTTGACGATAAAAAATCATCTCCTCGTCATGAAATAGATTAAAAAATATATGTTTGTCAGTTGTTAAAAGTTATAGAAATATCAAGAAAAGAAAAAAATTCACACCATTTAAACTAACCCCATTTTATAAATAATCCCAATAAATTTGACATAATTTTTATTATATATTATAGTATGGCTATTAAATATATATTTTTGACCTATAAAAAGGAAACATAGAAATGACCCAATCCCCATATATGTATGATATGAACAAATACATTGAGGCTCGAAATTGGGCTGGAAAAACTGTGCATGAGATTGTAGCCGCTGTGACTGGAAAGCCTACAGCAGAGAACACACCCGTATCATCGCCTGCTCATTTTAATTACGGTAATCTTATATATGAAGTCAGTGTCATTGATATTCCTTATCCACCCGTTCATAATACGTCACTCATGGTTGGTGTACAAATAACTCGTAAAGATAACTCATTATTGAGCCTAGCGGTTACGCCCTTCACAAAGAGCGCTGTCCCGCCTATTACTCTACAAATGTTCCCTTACAGTAGTAGTAGTGGAGAGAATTTTGATATAACAAAAGAAAGATTTAGACAGAATCTAATTCAATACATAACTGAGAGGGGTCGCGTATCTATAGATAAAGTATATAGTGCATTAGACCATAACCTAGCTTGAACCATTTTTCTTTTACCTCACAACTTTATACATCTTACCTGTAATAATTGGGGTGGCGGGGGTCAGTCCATTCAAGGCTGCAAATTGTTCGACCTTGGCTTTGGCCACGGCCATTTTATTGGCAAGGGATTGCGCCGTGTCCCCTGCTCTCGCTTTCACCAAATCAATTTGGTATGGGCGGATTGAATTACGTTCATTATTGCTCATACGGCGAAAACTATATGAAATACGTTTTAAATCATCAACAGCGGCATCTGATGCCCCGCGTGGAATCAGGATTTGCATTTTAATAAAATCGCCCTGTCCCCATTCAATGGCAATCAACCTGACTTCTGCGGGTTGATTATTTATATTGACACCAACCCCTGTTGTTGCGGCCCGCATGCCGTTAACATCAATTAAATCTATTGCTTGCCCCGCCTGCCCTTTTAACCAAACTGATGATACAAAATCTTCTGCGCTTATTCCTTCAGTATTTTTTGCCATGTCCAAAACCATGACTGTTCCATCGCGCCCTTCAATGGCAATGCGTTCTGGTTTATTATCAATGTTGAAACTAGGTGGAACGTTCATAACGAACCCAATGTCAGGGTGATAAAATACGCCACCTCTCTCAAACCCTTGGGATATACTTTCGCCATAGGGCATACCGCGTATCATTGATAAATATCTATTTTCATTGCGTATGGGGATGCTTTGGGGTGGATATTTTTGAGCCTCAACCCGTGCAACAGTAACCCGCCCTGCAGTATCAGGATGGGAAGATAAATAACTAAACCCAGCCTCTTGCTGACCTTCAATCTGGGCATTGACCGATTGATAAAGATTCATATCACGCAGGAAATTCGACATTCCCATCGTATCATAATTTGCGGCATTCAAATACCGCACACCCAATACGTCGGCCTGAGTTTCTTGTGACCGTGAATAGGAACTCATATATAAATTACTGCCCAACCCAATCGCCTGTGATGCGGCGGGAACCCCAATCGCTGCACTTAATACTGTTGCACCTAATTGTGTTAAAACACCTTGGGAATAACGCGCGGCTTGGTGTCTGCCTGCCACGTGACCAATTTCATGGCCTAAGACTGCTGCTAATTCTGCTTCACTATTGGCAACAGCCAAGGTTCCGCGTGTCACGTAAACATATCCCCCTGGAAGCGCAAAGGCATTCACAACAGGAGAATCTAAAACTGTAAAACGATATTGAACATCGCCACGTTCAGAAAATTTTGCCATTTTCTGGCCAATTTCATTCACATAGGCTTGAATGCTTGGGTTATCATAAACACCCCCAAATTGTTTAATAATTTCCTGATGCTGGGCTGCCCCGATTTCCTGTTCTTGTTGGGCGGACATCAGGCCTGTAAAATCTTTTTGCCCCGTCACAGGGTTTTGCGTACATCCTGAGACAGCTATCAAAGTCAAAAGAGCAATTGAGCTCTTGCAAAGCGTACGAACTTCCATGATTATATCCCTATGCAAAAAATTGTTTTTATATGTCTTCTGTTGCTATGCTTTGGTGTACCATATTCTTGGGCTTCCGATAAGCTGGATATTAAATTAGAGCCAGATATTAAACAGCAAATCCGCCTTCCTACCCCCGTTAAAATAAAAAAAGTAGTTGATGAAACCTCCCTTCTGTCTGAATCTGGGGAAATTTATTCATTAAGTGGGCTGGATGTACCAGATGATAATGAAACACCGTCGAAAGTCCAAAAAAGATTGATTGAACTGACTGAAGGCAAGAAATGCACCCTCTATCAAACACGATCTGATAAAATTGGACGTATCAATCGTATGAATCACATTCTAGGTCATTTGACATGTGGGAATAATGACATTTGGATTCAAGGAACACTGATTGCCGAAGGCCTAGCAAGGGTAAGGACAACACCAGAGAATAAAGAGCAATCTTTAAAATTGTTGGAACTTGAAGGACAGGCACGAACTAAAAAACTGGGGCTTTGGTCGCTTCCTATGAATTCTATTTTAACACCTCTCTCGGCGCAAAACCATTTAAATAGTTTTGTAATTGTTGAGGGAAAAATTTATACAACATCCCAAAATAAAACAAATATCTTTCTGAATTTTACTTCAGACTGGAAAACAGATTTTAGTATTGGAATTCCATCTAAACTTCGCAAAGATTTCTCAAAACTGCGGATTGACCCCATGTCGCTCAGGGGGAAAAATATTCGTGTGCGTGGCTGGATGCGGGACTATAACGGCCCCTATATCGAACTTGACCATGCAGAACAATTGGAAATTATTTCGGGAGAAACACAACCTCCCCAAAAAGAAGAAAATCAAGCCATAGGGATAATTGAAAGAATAATGGAATCTGGGGAAGCCTCCCAAAAAAAATCAGACAGACCATCAGAAAAACAATTTATGCACACTATCTCTGGCCCAACTAAACCAACAATCGAAAAACCAGACATTAAAAAATTAGAGCCATCAAAGCCAGTTGATCAGAACTGATTATTCCTCAACATTATTACAAGGAAGTTTTGTGATAAACCGATAAGATTTTGAATAAATGGTGACCCTATTTACAGCTTGGTTCATAAATAGAAAGGCCAGATACTGGGTCTGTCTTTTTATCGCATTTCTTTACTTCTGTTTTGACGGAAGTTCCTTGAGGGGATTTTGCTGCTAATTCAGAATTTATTTTGGATCCCTCTGGCAACGCATAATTAAAAACTCCTGTCAGAGCAATCGTGGTTGGGATTGCTAAAACACCTACTAATCCTATGAATGAATATTTAAAGCTCATCTTTTTTCTTTCTTATATGATTTGAAAGACCATATTATTATTCATAATATTTGTCAACTTGTTTTATATCCTTAACCTCGTTAAGATTTAAAAATGGCCAAACAAATTGACCTTTCCTTTACGGCTCCACGTTCATTGAGCTATGCCTCCGCGATGCACCCGCGCCCGATGCGGGAATTATTTGCGCCTATCACTCCTTATTCCCAAGGGTTTTTATTGGTTGATACAATTCATACCATCTATTGGGAACAAAGCGGTAATCCTGATGGCATTCCAATTCTTGTTGTCCATGGCGGGCCGGGTGCGGGGGCAACCTCCATTCACCGCCGTTTTTTTGACCCTAACTTTTATCGCATTATTATTTTTGATCAACGTGGGGCTGGACGCTCCCATCCACTTGGCAGTTTAACAAATAATACCTTGGCTCATTTGGTGGGCGATATGGAACAATTACGCCAGCATTTAAAGATTGAGAAATGGCATTTATTCGGGGGGTCATGGGGAAGCACTCTGTCACTGGCCTATTCAATACAATACCCAAAAAATTGTATTGGGCTTATTCTACGCTCAATCTTTCTGATGGAACAAAGTGAAATTGATTGGTACATGACGGGAATGAAAACAATTTTTCCCGAAGCATGGGAAGATTTTGCACATGGATGCTATGACCCAACGAAACTTTTAATATCCTATTATGATAGACTAACTAGTTCCGATGACCGCGAAGCGATTGAAGCCGCGATGCAATGGAATGCCTATGAAACGGCGTGTGCATCATTCTTTCCCCAAAAAGAAACATTAGTCTCAGACGACCAAAAATATTACGCCCTCGCTATGGCAAAAATTGAAGCTCATTATTTTTATACAGGGGTTATTCAGGCAGAGAAAAGTCTTTTAAATGACATTGATAAAATCCGTGCAATCCCCACCGCAATTATTCAAGGCCGTTACGATATTATCTGCCCCATGGTCAGTGCTAACCGCCTTCACGCCGCATGGCCAGAAGCCGACTACGTCATCGTCCCCGACGCAGGACATTCCTTCCTCGACCCTACCTTGCGCACCCGCCTGATTGAAGCAACAGAGTCTTTTAAAAAAATTTAAGGTACTCTTTGTGATAGAACTCTAACAAAACTCTGCATAACTTGATTATGTAGCAACCTTGTATCATTGATACCCAATGCTACTGTAACAGACTTACGATCATCATTTGCAATGATACACTCTCCCTCAGATGTCACCTCAATGGACGACTCCTCAACAGGATAGGCATCAGGATATATAAGATACAAAACTGTATTCACGTCATGCATCACAGGAAAAATACCAAATTTTTTTATGTCCAATTCTCTGGGTGCAGCCATAACATCAATAACTTCTTTTGCTTTATCAGGATTGATTTTATGAATAGCGTTATAAAGTTCGGTTTCAAAACTTGGGATTAATGTTAAATGATGAGTACAATTCATCGGTAAGACTATAATCGGTAACCCTGATTTCAAGACTTCATTGGCAGCTGTAGCATCTTGATAAAAATTAAACTCTGCCTTTGGTGTTATATTTCCTTTACGAAACGTCATATCCTTCGCAGACATCGTTTCTGTTGCACCACCCATAATGACAATATTTTTTACACGCGCCATAGCATCAGGATTTTTTCTAATCGCTGCGGCAATATTTGTTTGAGGCCCTGTTGCGGTAATTGTAATTGTGTTGTCAGGACTGTTTAACAAAGTCTCTATGATAAAATCGACGGCATGCTGATTTTGAAGGTTACTCGTTGACGATTCAATTTCAACACCGCCCATACCGTTACTCCCATGGGCATTATCCCCTTCTCTCATTTCAGAATTTATTGGTTCAGAATGTCCCGCATAAATGGGCAAATGTGGCACGCAGAGAAATTCAGACAAAGCCATAGCATTTTTAGTAACTTGGGATTGTGGTGCATTTCCAAAAACTGTTGTCAACCCAAGAATGTGAAATTTATCAGGGTGAGCGATAGCAACCGCCATCAACTGCATCTCATCCCCACCAAAATCTCCATCTATAATTAAATTTATCATGTGTTTATACTGGTTCAAATTCATTCAGTAGTACTGCAAACCCTAAAAATCTTTTTTCTCTGTCGAAATCTAAACCTAATTCGTCTGCAATTCCTTTTGCTTTTTCCTAGAAAAATGCTGCCCTTATTGTAAAATTATTTGAAAGGTTAAGACTATTATTATCTGATACCTCATCTGTTTCTTTGCCACTGGCTTTAAAATAAGTTGATGCATCATTGTATAATTTTGCTTTTTTCATTGCGACATAAAGTCTATCAAAATGATTTTTAATGATTTTTATTTTTTCCCAGGAAGTCTAAAACTTAGTTTTCTAAAGCTTTTAAAAAACTTAATTTCATTTTAGGACTAAAGATTCTTGAATTACAGACTTACGAATAACCCAATAATCTAACTTTTCTCTTACACATAAATTTTGAGCACGAAGTTCAAAATATGATCCAACCATCTGCCTCCAGTCGAGAAAATTTCCACGACTATTCCAATCAACTGAGAGTTTTGTTAGTCTTTCTGCTTCTATTACAGCTTCAGTAGTATCCTGATGAATCATTATTTAACCTCATTTAGCTTTATGATATTTTTATATAAAATAACTTTGTGTTTTATGTCAACATAACTTTTCTTGCTCCTATCTTACTTTTTGAAGTAAAACAACTCATAATCAAATAAATCAGATATTTAGGAAAAAACAAATGAATTTTCAGGCTTTAAAAAATATGGATGTTACAGGTAAAACGATTCTTCTTCGTGCGGATTTAAATGTTCCTTCTGAAAATGGAAATATTACGGATACAACCCGAATTGACCGCCTGAAACCAACCATTGATTTCCTGACTAAAAATGGTGCAAAGACTCTTATTCTTTCTCACTTTGGTCGCCCAAAGGGTGTAACCCCTGAATTCTCTGTTAAGTTTATGTTGCCCACTCTCGAAAAATCTTGGGGGACGAAAGTTGGTTTTGCAGATGATTGTATTGGTGCTCCCGCTGAATCTGCAAAATCCGCTTTGCAAAACGGTCAAATCACCTTGCTTGAAAATGTTCGCTTTCATGCAGGGGAAGAAAAAAATGATGTTGCCTTTACTCAGCAACTTGCCGCATTGGGAGACATATTTTGTAACGATGCTTTCTCCGCCGCACACCGCGCCCATTCATCAACCGAAGGCCTCGCCCATTTTCTGCCCTCTTGTGCAGGATTTTTGATGGAGGCAGAATTGAATGCCTTAACCGCAGCCTTAGAAAAACCAGATCGTCCAGTGATGGCGATTGTTGGTGGGTCAAAAATTTCCAGTAAAATTTCGGTTCTTGAAAATTTAGTTAAAAAAGTAGATTACCTTTTTCTTGGTGGCGGAATGGCCAATACATTTCTTTTTGCTGACGGAATTGAGGTTGGTAAATCGTTGTGTGAACGCGACATGGTGCCAGAGGCGAAGCGGATTCAAGCCGCGGCAAAGGCTGCCAATTGTCAAATTTTATTGCCGATTGACCGTGTGATTGTTGATAAATTTGGTGCAAATGTTCCATTTGATATTGTGGCCACAAATACCATGCCTGCAGACCGTGAAGCGGTTGATGTTGGGCCACTAACAATTGCGATGTTAACCGAAAAATTGGCTCTCTGTAAAACTGTTTTGTGGAATGGCCCTTTGGGTGTCTTCGAAGTAAAACCATTTGATAATGGCACGAACGCAGCGGCTCAGGCTGTTGCTAACGCAACGGCAAAGGGATTGGTCAGTGTTGCTGGTGGTGGGGATACTGTCTTTGCCCTAGAACACGCGGGATGCGCTGATAAATTTACGTATGTTTCAAGCGCGGGCGGAGCCTTCCTCGAATGGATGGAAGGAAAACCCCTGCCCGGCGTTGAAGCACTCTCTTCCCAGAAAAAGGCAGCCTAGCCTTCAGTTTATAGTTTTTTCATCAGACGTTTCGCAACGTCTGGTGTTACTCTGTCGTAATAAGCTAATGCGGTTGTTAGGTCATTTGACGATACATAATTTTCACCTAAAATTTTACGAGTAAAATTATACATCATCATAAAATCTTGCCTTGAAATACCATTGGCTTTGGCTGCGATTGATAACCCTTGACCATTTCTTTGTTGTAACATCGCAACGACAACGGCAATCGGCATACCAGAAAACCTTGAAAACTGCGCCATAAAAGATGACATTTGTCCTCTCCGTAATGTGTTCATCATCAAGGTTATATTTAATTTGCCCTGTTCAAGAAATAAATCCGCAGCCTTTAAAACCGATAAATTTGGAACAAAATTATTTTGGGTTTCATCTGCAAATTCACCAATCACCTCATTGAGTAAATCGGTAATTTCAACAGGAACTTCTGTTGCTGAATTTGAAAGAGCCTGCTTTAATGCCTCTCCTGCATAAGCATAAATCTTTCTTGCAAACTCACCCTCACTTTGATGTAATCTCTTTATCAGGATATCAGTTAATGCATTGTCGTTATTCGCTAATTCTGTTATTTTTTCTAATGAGTAATCAGAAAATTGCGCCGTTCTATTTTCAACTAAGATTGATGCTATCCCAATATCTTTTGTATCCACTAAAGTTTCGACAACATTTTCGCCCAAATCTTCACGTTGTGCGATGGCCTTCCAGAATGATGAATCTTTTGATTGAATGATATAAATTAAATCCAGATCGTTTAATGCCTTGCTGTGCATTAAAATTGGTTTGGATATCTCGATATCTTCATTGATAAATTGTAAAATAAGTCGAAGTGGCGCATTATCCATGACCGACAGGCGTTCGGATAATGCTTCTTTTAAATTATGTTCTGCATGGCGTAATAATGACAATAAAATATCAGTTGCCATTTCGAAATCGCTAGGGCGAAAACTTTTATCCATCAATTCAATGATCTCATCGCACAACCCAGCGCGCTCGAAATTATTTAATGATAATAGCCTGTCCCCATTGATACCATGCTGATGGTATAATTGCGCCAGAACAGGATTTATCATCCCTGCGTGATATGCAGAACCAGTTGTTTTGTAATCAGATAAGTAACTCATTTTGGCGGACCCTAACCCGTGTCAAATTATTTTTTTTATTGTCCCGACACCCGCCAGAGTTCGAAACGTGACACACCCTATGAACGTATGATGACGGAAAAAGATTTAAAAGTAGTAAATATAGAAAATGAATTTCCGTTAATAACTTTCAAATCTTTGTTAATTCTTTTGGGTTAAAATGAAATTTAGGGATAATTGTGGAATAAGTTTTAAAAGGTTAATAGAATAGTGTTAATTACCCCACCACCTACCAATAATTTTGAATTTGGCCTGCAGAATAAGAATTCAGCGGCAGACCGCATTGGAGCAAGTCAATCGGCTCAACAAAGGGTTGTTGATAATAAAAATACTGTCAGAAATACAAATACGGATGGCTTTGCAGATTTAGGGCTTCAAGACAGAGGCACTGCACCTGAAAGACTTGCAAATTCACGTCAAGTGAAACAAACAATTATTCAAAATCATGGGTTTGAAGCCAAAGAATTTACTAAAAACGCCCTTACGAACAACACAAAAATCATCAACATCCCCGTTCAACAGCGTGGAAGCCTTTTAGACATTAAGATTTAAGGTTTAAGATTTGATTTTTTGTTAAAAATCGCCATATTACATGGATGGAACAATCAATCATTATCACCCCAACTGCTTTTAACCGCATCGAAGATATTCGGGCAACGAAATCTAACGGCGCATTAAACCTTCGGATTACAGTCTCAGGCGGAGGATGCTCAGGTTTTAAATATGACCTCAGTTTCGATGACAAAATTACAGGTGACGATAAATTATTTGATGACTGTATTGTTACAGACGATACCTCGCTCTCTCTTCTTGCTGGATCAACAATTGACTATGTTATCAATATGATGGGTGAAAACTTTAAGATTTCAAATCCGAATGCTTCATCTGGTTGTGGGTGCGGAGAATCGTTTTCTGTATGAGCTATAAAATCGCCTCATGGAATGTAAATTCTATTAAAGCTCGCTTGACCCATGTTCAAGAATTTTTGAATACAAATCAGATTGATTTCCTTTTTTTACAAGAACTTAAGGGCGAAAGCTTTCCTGATATATCACCAGATTATCATGCGACTTACATGGGGCAAAAAGCCTATAACGGCGTGGCTATCCTCTCGCGACAAAAAGACGTTCGCCTTATTTCAAATAAATTAAATGGTGATGAAACCGATGACCAAGCTCGCTATCTTGAGGTGGAATGGAACGGCATAAGGCTAATTAATATTTACCTGCCAAATGGCAATCCATTAGGTACAGAAAAATTTGATTATAAAATCAAATGGATGGAAAGATTATTTATAAGGTTAAATGAATTAAAAAATGAACGTGTCCCTTTTCTAATAGGCGGGGATTTTAATGTCATACCAAAAGATGAAGATTGCTATGACCCTGTTTTGTGGCGAAACGATGCTCTCTATCATCCCGAGACGGTTAAGCAATTCCGTAAAGTTTTGAATCTGGGGTTAACTGATGCGTTCCGCGTTTTTAACCAAAATGCTGAAGAATACTCATTCTGGGATTATCAGGCTGGAGCATGGCCACGCAATCGTGGGATAAGAATTGACCATTTTCTGACCTCCCCTGCCATCACTGACAGGCTCATTTCCTGCCAAATTGATAAAACCCCAAGGGGATGGGACAGCCCGTCAGATCACACGCCAATCATTTTGGAAATATCAGAATAGAGGGATGATTTTCATCAAAAGCCGTGTTATTGTAGAGGCAATTATTTCTATAGGGGAATCTTATGACTTTATTACGTTCTGTTTCGGCTTTCTTGGTTTTGGCCTGTGGTACCGCAGTTTTAACAGGCTGTGTCGCCGATTATCCAGTGATGCGTGAAGACGTAGCCAAACGCACAGCAGGGCCAGTCTTTATGATTCCCCGTGATATCACGACGGATAGCTTCAGACTTCAAGCCTATGAGCGTGTTTATAAAAAAGGTGAACCCGCAACGCTTTATATCGAAGGGGATGGAACATACACTGTTAAAAGTGGCAATTTGTTTGGTGATTCCTATACACCAACCGACCCAGTTGCACTCAGATTAGCGGCTCAAGATGGCGGGTCAAATGTGATTTGGGTGGCGCGCCCATGCCAGTATAATAAAGTTTGGTCAGGTGATAAAAGTATTTGTCCAACAGACTACACAACAACAAAACGTTTTGCTCCCGAAGTGATTGATTCTTATAATGTGGCCTTGGATAATATCAAAGCCTATTACAACATTCCTTCATTTGACTTAGTAGGATATGACGGTGGTGCTGCAATTGCGGTTATCTTGGCCAGCCAGCGTTCTGATGTTAAGTCTTTACGTACTGTGGCGGGTCAGTTGGATACAAAAACAATTGCCAATTTAAACAAACAAGTGGCATCGCAAATGGCATTGGATGAGTCTTTGAACCCTTCCGATTTTGCGGCAGGTGTTGCAAATATTCCGCAACGGCATTTTATTGGGAAAATGGATACAATGACCCCACCCGCCGTCTTTAACAGCTTTGCCCAAGCATCAGGCCAAGGTCAATGTATGAATGTAACTTTGGTTGATAATGCCGACCATCAGTCAGGATGGGTTGAACAATGGAAAACGTTAAAATCCATTCCAATTGATTGCGCCCAACCAGCCGAAATTCTGCCCGTTCAATTTGATCCCTCTCCTTTGGATGGCGACAAAGGTCATATCAGTCATAAAAAGGTAAAATAACTCAGGGGGGATAAATACTCTCTATCCGTTATTCTCAAAACATTTATTTGAAAGCAGGTTGTTATGATTAAAAATGTAATTCTTTTGTCAACAGTGGCTCTTTTGGCCCTAGGATCAACCCAAGCCGATGCCAGAGAGCGCGAGCGTTCAGGGTCATGGAGTAATGGCAAAGGTGGTTCAGGAAACGCAACACAAAATATAAAGCGTGAGCGTGGTTCAGTTGAACGTCAGACAAAATGGCAAAACCCCCGTGGAGAGGGTTCATCTGATTACAGACGTGATTATAATAAAGATGATGGTACAATGAACAGCCGTCGCGTGACTACAAACGCACAGGGTCAAACTGCCACAACTAATTCTACAGGGGCAAGAACGGAAACAGGCTATAATAAATCTTCTGAAAGAACTGGGTTTAATGGCAAAACTGCTCATTCTAATTCCGACTATACAAAAACTGATAATGGCTATGACGTCAACCGTACTGTTACAACCGAATCTGGTAAAACAATGACATCAAATGGCTCTGTTACAAAAACAGATGATGGTTATAATAAAACGGGGTCTTATACGACTGGGTCAGGAAATACTGGAACTTATTATAAGGATGCCCAAAAAACTGAGAATGGTCGAACTGTCAACTCTGGCCTAACCAATCAAAACGGTAAAACTATCACTGAAAATAAGGTGATGGAACATAAAGACGGTGCTTGGTCACGTGATACAACACAAACAGGCCCAAACGGTCAAATTCGTACAAAAAGCCTCGATGGATCTTATACCCGTAAATCAAACCCGTAAATTTAGAATTTTATAGCGTTTTAAAACCTCCTTTCTGTTTACAGATTGGAGGTTTTTGTTTATTTATAAAGGCTTATTGATTTTAAAAGGTTTTATAGAGAATGTCCCAACCTATCCCCGTTCCATCGGCTCCGAATACCACACCTGTCAAAGACATGAAAGAAATTGTAGCGCTTTGTAAACGCCGCGGATTTATTTTTCAGGCCTCAGAAATCTATGGCGGAATTAACGGCTTTTGGGATTACGGCCCATTGGGAACAGAACTGAAAAACAATATCCGTGACCTATGGTGGAAAGCCATGGTCAAATGCCCCCCCATTGGCCCCGATGGAAAACCCGTCCAAATCGTGGGTCTTGATTCAGCCATTATCCAAAACCCAGAGGTCTGGGTGGCGTCTGGTCACGTAGGTAGTTTTTCTGATCCAATGGTGGATTGCAAGGAAACGAAGAAAAGATATAGAACTGATCACTTGTTTGTACTCATTCCTAAAAAAAATGATTCTCGCTTTTTAGCATTTGAAGTTGGTGAGGATACTGAAAAAATTCAAAAAAGAATTTCTACAATTTTTTGGCAAGAAAAGTACACTATAGAGGATTTTGATAAAGTTGGTTTCCAAGAAGCATGGGATAAGAATCAAAGTTTTATTATATCTCCTGAAGGAACATATTCAGGATCTGCAGTTAAGAGTAATCCTGAAGGATGGTTTACTGAACCTCGTGCCTTCAACCTTCTCTTCGAAACCCACACGGGCCCTATTCAGTCAGACGACAACAAAGCCTACCTCCGCGGGGAAACCGCCCAAGGGATATTTATCAATTATAAAAACGTCCTCGACTCCTCTCGTGTTCGCGTGCCGTTTGGGATTGCCCAAGTTGGAAAAGCCTTTCGTAACGAGGTTAACCCACGCAATTTTATTTTCCGTTCGCGTGAGTTTGAGCAAATGGAAATGGAATGGTTCTGCCATCCTGATGATGCGGATATGTGGTTTGATTTTTGGATGGAAGAACGCAAAAAATGGTGGCTGTCTATCGGCGTTGGCGGGGATGACATTATCTTCCGTAAGCACGAAGCCGATGAATTGGTTTTCTATTCCAAGAAAACATTTGATGTGGAATATCGCTTCCCCTTCACGTCACCAGGATTTGGCGAACTGGAAGGGATTGCGTATCGTACAGATTACGATCTGACCCAACACGCCAAACATTCAGGCGTAAAAATGGAATATATGGACCCGATGGATAATACCAAACGATATATTCCCCACGTCATTGAACCTGCGGCAGGTCTGACCCGTGGCGTTTTAGCTGTCCTGTGTGAAGCTTATACAGTTGACGCAGGTCGTCCGTCGGGAATGTATATGAATTTCCATCCGAATGTTGCCCCGATTAAGGCGGCCATTCTTCCCTTGACTGAGAAAGATGGTCAACCCGAAATCGCTCAAAAGCTGTATATGGAATTACGCCAAGATTTCGCCGTAGAATTGGATATTAAGCAAAATATCGGTAAACGTTACGCCCGTCAGGATGAAATTGGTACGCCGTTCTGTTTTACGATTGATTCTGAGACGGCCTCAGATAATTGCGTCACTGTGCGCCACCGCAATACAATGAAACAAGAGAGAGTTGCTTTGGATAAGGTCAAATCCTTTTTGGTCGAAAACATGTCCAAAATGGCCTAAAATTCTTGACAGAGGGAGTTTTTCCTCTAAATTCGTTGTTAAATATCAAATAGTTAATTAGAAAAGAGACACGCTCATGTTGCCAGAGTTTTTTATGAACGATTTTTTAGGAACCCCGATTTGGTTCTGGGCTTCTTTTATTGCTATCGTGATTGCTCTTTTGGCTTTTGACCTTGGGGTTCTCAACAAAAAGGATCATGAAATTGGCGTTGCTGAAAGCTTGAAATTATCAGCCTTCTACATCTCGGTGGCAATTGCCTTTGGCGGATGGGTCTGGCTTGAGCGTGGTTCAGAAAGCGGCATAATGTATTTCACAGGGTTTGTGATTGAGAAAACCTTGGCGATGGATAATATATTTGTGATTGCGATGATTTTCTCATTCATGGGAATTCCACGGCTCTATCAACACCGTGTTTTATTCTGGGGAATATTGGGGGTTATCCTCCTCCGCGGTATCATGATTGGTGTTGGTGCGGCATTGGTGAGTGAATTTTCATGGATACTATATGTCTTTGCAGTCTTCTTAATTATCACAGGGATTAAAATGTTGGTTGTCTCTGGCGACGATCATTCCGAAGCAGATTTTTCTAATAACCCTATCTTAAAATTCTTTAAAAAGCACTTAAAGACAACAGATACGCTGCACGGGCATGATTTTACAGTTAAACAAATTGACCCAAAAACGGGTAAAATGGCGACCTATTTTACGCCATTATTCATCGCGTTGATTATGATTGAATTTGCAGATGTGATATTTGCTGTTGATTCTGTACCTGCAATTTTTGCCTTAACCACGGATACGTTTATTATCTACACCAGTAATATTTTTGCTATTCTTGGCCTTCGTGCATTATATTTTGCACTGGCGGCTATGATGGCTCGTTTTGTCTATTTAAAATATGCTCTTTCAGTTTTGCTAATTTTCATTGGGTCAAAAATATTTGTTGCTGACTTCCTAATGGATGGGGCTAAATTCCCCCCGCTTCTCTCACTCGGTATCACCTTTGGTATCTTGGCAACTGGAATGTTTTACTCTCTTTGGAAGACACGTGGCACACCATTAGATAAATAACGCCATACATAACTCCCCTGTCATTCCCCGAATGCCTAGCATTCTAGGGGAATCCAGAATTTCTTTTTTGAAATTTTCTTTTACCCATTCAACGAGACGGTTTTTAAAACCATTAACGCGTGATACATAACATCATTGCCGTCTTCGGACATGACCGATTCAGGGTGAAATTGAAATCCAATAAACCTGTCACCCTGCATAGCAATAATACGATCATTCTCATCTAGGTCGATTTGCAAGTCTTTGCGTTGTCTTACATCATCCGTCAAAATAGGTGAGAATGAATTATAAAACCCCAGACGGCGCATTTGACCAAAGACACTAACCTGTCTTTGTAATCCTTGGGTTGATTCTGACTGGCGGGTGACGGTTAACCCCTGACTGATGCCCAGAATTTGATGCCCCAAACAAATACCAAGCATTGGCTTTTGCACTGTCCTTAAATGGGCAACAATCTCATGTAATCTTTTGATACGAAGATTGTTCATATCGTTGGGATCACCGGGGCCGGGGCCCACAACAACAATATCACTCTTATCTTTGGGGGCATCAAAATCAAATGTATCAATAATCGTGACATTTGCCCCCGATGCTTTAATTAAATGTCCAATCATATAGGCAAAATCATCTTCATTATTGATGATAGTTATTTTAAAACCATTCAAATTATGCTCTGACGTGGCATAGGGGTTTTGTCGTTGCATCCAAAATGGGGACAGGCGTTGATTACGCTCTTTCAATAAGGGCGCAAATTTTCTACGAAGGTCAGTGGTTAAATATTCATCACTGGTAATACTTGACCCCGTCATCACGCCCATCATACCCATGGCCTTGGCTCGCGATTCCTTTGCCTCTTCCTCTGGAATAGAATCTCTGACCAAACCGCCACCTGCTTGAACATGAAATGTTCCATCTCCAAACATTTCGGCGGTACGAATAAGAATGGCTGTATCCACATCGCCATAAAATTCGGCTAAAGATTCTGGGCGACGCGGAGTTGTATAAATTCCAATTTCTGCACCGTAATAACGCCGTGATGTTTTCTCATATTGGGTGATAATCCGTGCCGCACTTTGCATGGGTGATCCCATTACAGTCGGGGCGTGCATTGCACGACGCAGCGCATCAATGGAATTCATGCATCTTTTGCCAACCAATTCATATTCGGTATGAATAACCGCACCGATTTCACGCAAATATGGGCCATATATATCGCCGCCTTCGGGGGCGACCACGCCCATAATTTTCATTTCTTCATCAACCACTTGAAACAATTCGTTGATTTCTTTGGGGTCGTTGAGAAATTTTTCAAGGCGAGATTCAAATGTTGCCCTGTCTTCCTTACGCAATGTTCCCGCAATTGGAATCATAATTGTTTCATTACCCGTAACCTCAATATGGCGTTCGGGTGTTGCTCCAATTAAATATTGGCTTTGTGAGGGGTTCATAAGATTTATATTACCAAATAAAATCGTCATATACTGCCCACGTGACAATAATAATTTGCGGTAGATCGACAATAACACATCACTGTTTAACCCTGTTACGCGTCCAGAAAATTTACGGGAAAGAGTTACTTGAGACGCATTGCCACCCTCAATCTCTCTCTCTTGAAAATCTTTAACTAACTGAATATAAGTTTCGTCTGTAATCGATGGGGTCATTTCTCCATCTAAAATAATTGGAACATCTTTAATTTGTGCGATGACATCTGCCTTATCCAGCGTCATCGAATTTTTAACCGCCATGGCAAGAATGGGTTCGTCACCCAGCGCATCAAACCCACGTTCACGAATGGCACAATAAGGGAGGGCAAATACAATATCCCTTCCCTCGCGCACAGAGAGGGTATGAATATCTTCAAGACAAGTCAGGGGTTGAATATCCCCCTGATAAAATGTCACCCGCCCCGCCTTTTCAAGGATGGCAAAGGGCGCATTAAAATTGATAAAATCATGGAAACTTTTAGTCATAGAAATGATTTACCACAAAGCCATAAAGAACACAAAGCACCACAAAAAAAATTTAGTTTTTGATAGTCATCCGCCTAAAAATCAGCATCGCAACCATAAGACCGTTCATAACAACCATTGATGTTGAATAAACCACAGTTGATGGCCCAATAGTTTCAAGGGCAAGTAGAATTGTTACATGCTTTATTCCTGCAATTATCGGGTGAAGAAGCATTTCTTCATAAGGTTTAATCCAAGATTTTCGGAATGTCGGAATAAACCCAATACTGTCAATCACACTCACCCAGATGACAGCCAACAAAGCATTATCTATCATTAACCAAATTGGAAGCGCCACAAGTGCCGCAATAAAAACAATCCAATCAGACCGCGTAATATTTTTCTCGCCATATTTAATGGCTAAAATAGTAATTATAAGACACAAAATTGTGGTGATGAACCCACTCCATGCCCCTGCACCCGCCCCTTCAGTATACTGAAGAGCAAAAGCAATTCCTGTGAGGAGTGTCCAAATAATCCATGTAAAAAGATGAGGCTTATTATTTCCCTTAATCGTCACCCAAATATAAGGCACCAGAGATACCAATGCCAAAATAATACTAACAATTCCCCAAATTTCGGGTGAGATGGAAAACATAGATAATCCTTACTATTTTAAACAGGAGTAAGCTGTTGTGCAAAGTCATTGATAGATTGAACGATTATTCCGTGTTCTATCTCTCTATTATCATCAGAAATTTTAGGTACAAACTTTAATTGATGAGAATCATTTCCATGCATTTTAGTAAGGTAACTTACTATCCCCGGCATATGTGACTGATTTGCCAATGCCTTGGAATAAACAATCGTGAGAGTTTTGACTGGCAGGTTTAAAGCCACAGCATGAAGAATGTTTGAGAGATAATCACAGCCAATGAGATCACGTTGACTTGTTACAATAACAGCTGGCTCTCTTATAAACCAAAGTTCGCGGGTGAGCCATGTCAGTGATATTCCATCGGTTGCATGCGGTGTCGCATTAAGTCCAGAAGCTTTCAGAAAATCGCATAAGGGTGACCTATCTCGCTCATGGGTCTGAGCCACAAAAACTTTCATACTCATATCTTCCTATTTATAGGGACAATATGGGAATATATTTAAAAAGTCAAATTCGGATTATCTGATCATCTGATCATCAGATAATCCGATTAAGTATCCAAGAAACTCCGCAATTTTCCTCAAACTCTAAGTTTGATGACTACTCAACTTCGTGTGCAGTCAAAAACATTGCCTTTTGAAGTGCGGAGAAAAACTGTTGATAAGGCTGCGCGTCAATAATTGGGGTTACATTATATGTAGCATTTGCCCTTACAAGAGTTTGTTTATTTCCTTTAGGTTTTACAACTACAGTCATCCTCAAATTATATCCATCCAATTTAGTTCCACTCACAGTACCTAATTCATTATCAGCCTTATCTATAACAAATCCCAAATCCTGAAGCGTTGCAATTACAGTTCGAAGAGTTTTTTTATTATCTCTAGTATCAAAAGCCCTTGACTGAATTTGCCTCGCTTCAACTTGAGAGGTGCTTGTCTCCATAACATGATCCATAGATGATGTTTTGCATCCTACAAGAAGCAAGCCACATAAAATTCCAATACAAAAAAACTTATTAAACATAAAAAATCCCATCTAAATTTGGTTGGCTTCCAAGAATACTGCCTTTGAAAGTTTGTTAAAAAAGTCCCTATATATTTCAGGGTCATTTATACTTTCAGTTTTTGAAATAATACCGTTTGTATTCCAAACAACCCTCTGAAGGGTTATTCTTAAACTAATCTTTTTACCCAATGGTTTAGTGACTATAGACGCTCTTATTTTCTGATCTTTATCAATAGGGGTAGAACCTCCACCAAGTAGAGCTATTACAACAGCTGCAGCGACTTGCCCAGATTCAGTTGCATCTCTATCTTTTGATCCAACTATCACACCCAGACTAGTTTCAGATTCATCTATATTAAACCCAAGGTCTTGAAGAACAGATGCCCCCGCCGTAATTATTTTTTTCTCATTGGAAGTCTCAAAACTTCTTGTTTGTAATTGTCTTAGAGAAAAAGAATCTTTTGAAAGTTCTAAGGCTTCCTTAGGCAATGTTTGATTACATGCAGGTAGCATCAAAAATAAAGATAAAAAAATTAATACTTGTTTAAATTTCATCTCAACCTCTAAAAGCTTGATTTATGGTATGCAAAATCACGAACTTTTTTATTCGAACCAAACTTGATAATTACTGTGATACTAGATTGTGAAGAACGAGAAGCGCCCGCGCCTATATCACTTAACGTCAATGTCAGTCCATTGCTTGCAGAAACTACTTTCTCGGTAAAAAAGCGGTCATAAATCCAGACTTCATTCCCATTTTCATCTGTAGAAACTACATTTGGAGATCCAAGTGTTTCCGCCACTTCAGCTCCAGACATACCCTTTCTAATATTTCTTTGAACTTCACCAACAGTAAGTCCCTGCTTGCTAGAATTTGCTACCTCATCTGCATGCCATGACGCTTTTTGAGCACAAGCCGAGAGAGAAACTGGTAAAAGAAAAACAACGAATAATCTAAAAAACATTTTATTAATTTTTTTCATCTTATAAATCTCCGATAGTAATTAACTTGCTAAGTATCTAAGAAACTCCGCAATTTGCGGCTTCGGCTTGGGTGTTTTAATTTCCGTAGGGCTTTGGCTTCAATCTGGCGAATACGCTCACGCGTCACGTTGAATTGTTGCCCAACTTCTTCCAACGTATGGTCGGTGTTCATACCGATACCAAAACGCATCCGCAAAACACGTTCTTCACGTGGTGTTAAAGTTGCCAAAACGCGCGTAGTCGTTTCACGCAAATTAGATTGAATGGCACTTTCGACTGGCAAAATGGCGTTTTTATCTTCGATAAAATCACCCAGTGAGGAATCTTCTTCGTCCCCAATTGGGGTTTCAAGTGAGACTGGTTCCTTGGCAATTTTCAAAACCTTACGCACTTTATCAAGTGGCATATGAAGACGCTCTGCTAATTCCTCAGGTGTAGGTTCACGACCAATTTCGTGCATCATCTGCCGTGATGTCCGCACCAATTTATTGATGGTTTCAATCATATGAACGGGAATACGGATTGTCCTTGCTTGGTCAGCGATTGAACGGGTAATCGCCTGACGAATCCACCATGTGGCATAGGTTGAAAATTTATAACCACGGCGATATTCAAATTTATCGACCGCCTTCATTAATCCAATATTCCCTTCTTGAATTAAATCCAAGAATTGCAATCCACGGTTTGTGTATTTTTTGGCGATAGAAATCACAAGGCGTAAGTTGGCCTCAATCATTTCTTTTTTCGCACGGTTTGATTCTTTATCACCTTTTTGAACAGTATTCACAATCCGTTTATATTCAAAAAGTGGCAGTCCAGATTCAGAGGCAATCGCATCAATTTGACCACGAATAGCATCCAAATCAGGCATATGTTTTTCAAAGAATTTAAGCCATCCTTTACCGTCTAATTTCTTAATTTTTTCTTTCCACTTAGCGGATAAAAGATGCTCTTCATATTTTGCCAAGAAATCTTCACGTTTCACGCCACAATCAACCGCCAAGCGCATCATCCGTGCCTCAAGCGAGACAAGGTCACGGTTCATTTTATAAAGACGTTCAATCAGTTGGTCGATACGGGCCACATGAAGTTTAACTTCATTCATTAACCCAACCATTTCTAGTTTCAACGCATCAAATTTTTTGATAAGGGCGGGAGTTGCCGTTTTCCCAGCTTCTATTTTTTCTTGCTGGGCTTTTTGCAATTTCTTTTGGGTTTTTTTAATATTCTCAAATATCGGGTAAACTTTAGGAGCTAGTTCAGCCTCCATCGCTGCCAAAGATAAAGAATTTTCATCATCTTCAGTCGCTCCCTCTTCACCACCCTCTGGATTTTCACCAGCAGGGGCATCAGAGGCAGGTTTTTCTTTTGGCGCAGGCGGAGCCTTTGGCATAGAAGGCAAGCCCGTTGGTGCGGGCGCACCCGATCCGTCAAAAGCCACATCGCCACCATAGGTCGCGTCAAGGTCAATAACTTCACGAAGAAGAATGTCGCCCTTTAATAAAGCTTCGTACCAAGCAATAATAGACTCAATGGCCAATGGGGACTCACAAATTCCACCAATCATTGTCTCACGCCCTGCTTCAATCCGTTTGGCAATCGCAATTTCGCCTTCACGAGATAAAAGTTCAACTGAGCCCATTTCACGAAGATACATGCGTACAGGATCATCGGTTCGCCCCGTATCGTCATCAGAAATATTTCCGCCACTGGCGTATTCGTCGCCTTCTTTTTCTTTATCTTTTTCTTCTTCCTTTTCAGTTTCCTCTGAAGCATCATCGGCACTGTCAACCAATTGAACGCCTGAATCAGAAATAGCCGTCATCGCATCTTCGATTTGATCAGATGAAAATTCTTCGGCAGGCAAAGCATTGTTTAATTCATCATAAGTAATAAATCCGCGCTCTTTTCCGCGCGCAATCATTTTTTTAATGAGCTTTTCAACATTTCCTTTTTGGCCTGTCACTAGTCCTAATTCTGGGGCGGGAGATTTTTCTTCCTTCATCTTTTTACCCTTAGCGGATTTCGCAGGAACAGCTTTCTTAGGCACCTGAATATCTTCGGTATTTTTAGCTGTAGATGTTTTGACAGTCATTGATTCTTGTTTAGCTTTTACTGGTTCAGTTTTTTTAGAAGCTTCTTTTTTGGGAGCTTCTTTTAATGGCGTTGATTTAACCGCTGTCTTAACAACAGGTTTTGCAACTGCCTTTTCATTTGATTTCGGAGCCTGTTTTGCAACAGGTTTTGAAGACACTTTACTCACTGTCTTAGATGTAGACTTAGCAACAGGTTTTGCAACTGCTTTAGCCTTTGTTTTTTCAACAATTTTTGCTTTGGGTTTAGCAACAGATTTTGATTTTTCTGCTTGTTTAATCTTTGCTTTGGGTTGTGCTTGTTTTTTTGCAGCCATCACTTTTATCCATGGTTAATGGAATCGGGGGTAAGCTCCCCGATTCGATTCGATGATTTAACCTGATTCTCTAGAAAAATCAAAGGGCTAAGTCCTTTTATTTTGACAAATCGTCTGCCGCCTGTTTAAGAGCCAACATTCGACTTTCATTCTCTGGTGTCATATTTTGAGCTAAATCAAGTCTTGCCACCATTAAATCCGCAAGCAGGACAGACTTATTCCATTGATTCCAAAGAGATTTCCATCCTTCAACTACTTTTTCCTCTGGCTGGCCCAGTCGGGCAAATCCCGCATGGTTGAATAATCGTTCTTGTCCAATAAATTCATTTAAATTTTCTGATAACCCCTTATCTTTTAAATGGGTCATTAAGGTTGAATGGTCAATGGGGTCTTCGCCCTCACCCATATTATTTTCCAGAACGTCATTAACAGCGTGGTATATTTTCTCTAAATCTACATCACCTAATTCCAGCCGATGAAATTCGTCTGCCACATAAGGATAGATATGGGGATGATTTAAAATGGTCAGCAACATAATTTGTGGAATCAGAATATCCGATTTTTTCTTATTGATGGCTGGAAGATTTACAATATTTTCAGCTATTTTATAACCTTTGGAATTCTTCCAGTTCGATCCAAATAAAGTTCGCAATTTATCACGGAACATTTGTTTATAATGATATTGTAATTGTGCATCAGGAATTTGTTTAGCTAAATCTTCTAATCTTGATGAAAAGCCTGCACGAGATTCTGGTGTATTAAATTTCTTTCCAGCGACATGATGACCCCATAAAAAATCAACTAGGGGCCTTGCCGTATTGATAAGATTTTCAAACGCTGATCGCCCTTTTTCACGAATATAGGTGTCGGGGTCTTCGCCTTCGGGTAAGAATGCAATTCGAACAGATTGTTGTGGTTTTAATAATGGAAGAATACGTTCAACCGCACGATAGGCTGCACGATACCCTGCCTCGTCCCCATCGAAACATAAAACGGGTTCCTTCTCATCAAGAGGAATCATTTTCCACAGCAAAGAAATTTGATCTTCGGTCAATGCCGTTCCAAGCGGAGCAACAGCCCCACGAAAGCCTGCCTGATGACAGGCAATCACATCCATATAACCTTCGACCACAATCAATTTATGGTCTTTGGCGGCAAGCCGTGCGTGCTGCCCTGCATAAAGTGTGCGCCCCTTGTGAAACAGGGGCGTATCCGCCGAATTGATATATTTAGGTGGTTTAAAATCAGACTTTTGAGGGGGGCGCATATGTTGGGGTAATATCCGTCCGCCAAAGGCCACAATTCTACCTCGTGCATCGGTCACTGGAAACATCAATCTGTCACGGAAAAAACTATATGGCTCACGACCAGCAGTCGTTGATTGTTTTATAACCCCCGCTTCAACCATTTGTGTATCTGTAAAACCTTGCAATGATAAAAATTTACGCAAAGCCTGTTCATCACTCGGGGCATATCCCAAACGAAAGGCATTTAATGTTTCATCTGATAATCCACGTTTTGAAATATAATCCAAAACTTCCCGATTTTTAGGATTATATAATTGTTGTTCAAACCATTTAGCAGTTTCATCACAGAGCGTATAAAGTGTTTTTTCTTTCTTAGAATATTCAATATCTTGGGGGGATTGTTTGGGAACTTCCATTCCCGTTTGAGCCGCTAAATTTTCTAGAGCCTCAGGAAAAGATAAATTATCATGTTGCATGACAAACCCATACACATCACCATGCGCCCCGCATCCAAAACAATGATAAAATTGTTTTTCATCATTCACATAGAATGATGGACTTTTCTCGCGATGAAATGGACAGCATCCCTTAAATTCTCTCCCTGCCCGAACAAGCTTGACCCGTCGGCCAATAACTTCCGACAAGGTTAATCTATCGCGCAAATCTTGCGTAAAACGTGGTGAAAAGGACATAAATAGGTTTTAACCCAATTCGTCTTCAAAAAACCAGTGAAACATTTATGTTGTCATAATTTATTTGGCATTTAGCAGAGTTTCAATTTCTGTTTTTAACTTATCAGAATCAGGAGTTGTTGTTGAATTAAAGTAATCCACCAATTTTCCTTCTCTATTTATCAAATATTTGTGGAAATTCCATTTGGGAGCAGTTCCAAACCCCAACTGTTCTTTTGCAAAAAGGTAGAATGGATGAGCCTTATCACCAGATACAATTTCTTTGGCCGTCATCGGAAATGTGACCCCATAGTTAAATTCACAAAACTTTGCAATATCTTCTGAACTTCCGGGTTCTTGTGCACCAAAATCATTACTCGGGACGCCAATAATCACTAACCCTTTATCTTTATATTGAGCATAGAGTGATTGAAGTCCTTTATATTGCCCCGTAAACCCACATTTTGATGCCGTGTTTACAATCAATATCACCTGCCCCTTATAATCGGTCAGATTAACCTTCTTGCCTTCCTGAAGACTATCAAAGGTAAACGCATAAACATCCTGATGATTGTCAACTTTGACTTCGGCCTTTGCCATCCATGGAAGAAAAGATAATAACGCCATCATAAAAACTCCTTTTAAAAATAGATTCATTTATACTCCTAAAATCCATCCCTCAATACGGGATATTCCTAAATTTTCTTTATCTAATAGAAATGGATTTTCTTTTCCATTCTTTTTATTTTCTATTAAATCACGTAATCCAACAGCCGAAATAACGGCATCTGACATATGATCCGTAAATATCATATCTGATTTTATTTGTTCAGACCCAAATTTTTTGATGGCCAAATTTAATTCATGAATATCTCTTATTTTTTTAATCTGAAATCCTACTTTAGTCCAAAATAGCCTAGGGTAAATCTCTGCTAAAACAAGCGTTGCTTTATCAATACCCCCAAAGAACGGCCAGATACAAATTTTATCGCCTAACGTCTCCGCCAATTGATAGGCTAAACGCATTCCTGACAAGCCTCCTTTACCCACCTGCTTTGGCCCAATCATTTTAAATGGAGATTCTGGAATTCCCAAACCTTGCTCAATACATTTACTCTCCGTCATACGTCTTAATGACTTTTCATCGAACCAGTGCGGCTTTGTTCCTTTTGTCCAAAAGTAATTTGTAAAAGGTTCCTGATTCCAAAAATTCTCTGTTCCTAAATTAGAATGAGGTTCGGAAATTGTTTCAACCGATTCCCAGAGGTTTTTATAATGGGCTCCAACCCCAAATTGTTGGGATATAATGGCTGATGCATAACTAAGATTGCAATCAATCCCACATAGAATACGTTTTTGTCCCTGTGCCGCCCTAATACACCATTGCAAAATATCATCACGGCTTAATGGGGCGGGGTTGGTCTGTGGTGCGGCATATCCAGTAATACATGATGATAAAGAAATTGCCCTCGATTTTATAGGCGACTTTGCACCCGACCAATCTATTCCCACATATTCATCAAATAAACTCAAATTTTTATCTTACCTTTAACACCATAAAATATAACCAATAAGGCATAAATTTTAAACATTTCATGATGACTGTAAATAATCCATGGGTTTTAATTTCAAAAATATGAGACTTTGAAAGTTGATGAACTATTTTTTGGGCTGCCTCATCCGATGAAATAATCATTGGCATTGAAAATGAATTTTTATCCGTCATTTCAGATTTAACAAATCCAGGACATATAACTTTAACATCGATTCCAAATGGCCGCAAATCAAGACGCAATGATTCTGCAAGATTGATTGTCGCTGCCTTCGTCGCAGAATAAGGCTGGGCATTGGGAAGACCACAATACCCCGCAACACTTGCACAAAGAACAATCTGACCCCTCCCACGCGATTTCATGTAAGGGGCAATCAATTTCAACAATGAAAATGTGGCCATGATATTTGTATCAATGATATTTTGACAGGCAACCATATCAAGATTATCAACTGTCATCGGCGCATATTGTGCAGACATTAAAACCACAGAATCAATCGCCCCTTGTTCAACAATAATTCTGTTAAAGACCGTTTCGATATCTTCCCTACGCGTTATATCAAGTTGATAAAGGCTCGAATCGTTTAAGGATTCTTGTTTTAGCATCTGCAATTTATCTTCTCGACGACCTGATAAAATCAGATGATTAGAATCACTTTTAAGCGCAATAGCTAAAGATTTTCCGATACCACTGCTTGCCCCAATAATCCATATTTTCTTGTTAACCATTTTAAACCGTCTTCTGAATAAAGATTGAAATTTCAGCAACCTTAAAACCAAATTTACTCATATAAGACCGATTGACCATGACATCATCATCCATGGCAAACATCCAATCATCAAAAGTAACATTATATTGCTTACCACCAACAGGTATTGTCATCACATAGTTCCACCGTATGGCATTCCCATTGCTCTCGCCAAAGGCAGTACCAATAATTCCTTCGGCAGTGCCTTTGAAACACTGCGCGGCTGTTTTTTTCAAATTCCATCGTCTTTTTTCTATCCGACCATCTCCATAATTTAAGACCTCAGATAAAATTCCATCATCACCGTTCCATTCACCCAACATATCAATCTTGACGGTTTGAACAATCAAACCACGCCTATTCTGAATAATTCCCCATGCTTTCATTGAGCCAGTAAAAAAATGTTGAATATCTAGGACGGGTTTTGTGCCAGCATATTCACTTATATCAGCGCGGAGCAAATTATTAAATGGCATGGCGCAACTCTGCCTGCATCACGTTGATGCGCCCTGTTCTAAATCCAGCAATGCAAGATGCCAGATAAAATCGCCACAATCTTATAAATCCATCATCGTAACCAAGGGCTTTAATTTCAACATATTTACTATCAAAATTTTCTAGCCAAATTTCTAAAGTCTTTGCATAGTCCAAACCAAAGTCAAATTTATCTGCAACAAATAATCCATTTTGAGCCGAGGTTTTTTGAAAGATACTGGGTGATGGCAACATTCCACCAGGGAAAATCATACTCCGAATAACATCGCTTCCTTTGCGATAGGCATCAAATTTGTCATCGGCAATAGTAATTGTTTGAATAAGGGCAGCCCCTTTTTCTTTAAGAAGTGATTTTACTTTTTGGAAATAGGTATTCCAATATTCTTGCCCTACAGCTTCAAACATTTCAATGGATACAATCTGATCATATTTTCCATTCAGGTGGCGATAATCTTGCTTGATGATATTGGCCTGCCCATTTAATCTTTCTTTTGAATAATCAAACTGTTCCGCTGAGATGGTCACGGCATCAATTTCTTGGGGTGTTGTCGTTTGGGCGCAACGTTCCGCAAATCCACCCCATCCGCATCCAATTTCAAGGATGGATGGATTTTGTTTATCAAACCTGCCAATAATTCGGTCATATTTTTCATGTTGTGCTTGTTCTAAACCTACATCATTATTTTTAAAAATTGCTGCCGAATAGGTCATCGTTTTATCCAACCATAATGAATAAAATTGATTTCCCAAATCATAATGGGCATGAATATTCTTACGGCTTCCATCCACCGTATTGCGTTTCATCAAATAAGAAAGGCGGGAGAAAATTTGGTAAGCCTTACTTCCGTTAATCATTTGATGGACGGCTTTTTCATTCAATAGACCAATGGTTAATAGAGACGTTAAATCATTCGTCTCCCACTTACCACTTCGGTAATCTTCGGCAAAGCCAGTATCCCCTTTAGCAGCCAAGTTTTCAATCACATCCCAATCTTTGATACGCAGATTGACCATTTCAGTTTGCCCATTCCCAAATTGATAGGACTGACCATTCGGCATTTCCACTTGAATGGCACCTTGCTGAATACCATCCATCTTTCGAAGAAAATTATTTGCGGCTCTTTTAAGTATCATATGATTATGTTTCCTTTGAATTGAGATTTTTGGGTGTAGAGATTGAAATATTTTTATCCATCTGTATGGGTTTGGGAACATAGGCAATCCCCTTTAAAATTATTTTAATAGCCTGATAATGAATAAGAAATATAACCTGCAACGTCACCAATGGATACCGAAAGAATGCCCATATCAATTTTCCTGTCGTTACTTGGGTTAACTCCCCTGAGAGTGATGTTAGCAACATTTTCTGAGAATTCTGATTAAAAAAATCTATGAACGCTGCAAAGGAATCTTTCTTTTGGCTAAACCTAAATTCATATCCCCCTTCACGTTTCAAGAAAGGTGATACATGAAACATTTTATCTGCGCCCAACACATCTTGGGGCGAAATAGCCTGTCCGCCTTCATGAAAACAGATATAGGAATGATGTTCACCAAAGGTATTATTAACCTCACATATCACAGCGCGTAATTCTCCATTTTGATTTGTGCAAATCCAAAAACTAACTGGATTAAAAATATAACCCATCACACGGGGAAGTGTTATCAATTTTATTTTACTTAAATCAATATCTTTCAGTCCTGCATTCGCCAGTGCGTTTGACACCCAATCCTGCATTGATTGATTATTTTTGTTCCCGTGATCAGATGCGTTAATTGTAAATAATCCATGCCGGTTGAATCCCAATAAAAAATTCCCTGATTTCTTATCCAGCCTTGAAAAAGGAACACAAAAATAAAATATCCGATAAAAAAACCTATTTATCTTTGGCATGGTTCTGTGATGCATCACATTTGCATCCAAAATTTGAATATCTTCATACCCTACCATGTGACTTCAACCTTCATTTTTTTAGCTAAATTGACCGCACTTAATAAGCCATCCTCATGAAACCCATAACGTTGATATGCGCCACAAAACCAATATTTATTATGTCCTTGAATCGTATCAATTTCATTTTGGGATTGATACGTTTCATTGGTAAAAATAGGGTGCCAAAATTCATGTCTATCGTAAATCAACTCAGATTGAGGTTGTCGCGATGGGTTTAGCGTTACAATTACGGGGGTATCTGTTTTCAATTTTTGTAAATTATTCATCCAATAACTTAACGATACAGATGGACTTTCATCCTTCCCACTATCGGAAAGATAAATCCAACTGGCCCACGCCCCTTTACGGCGTGGCATAAAACTAATATCAGAATGAACAACCACTTGATTTTTCTGATAGTTGAATGCCCCTAATATTCTTTGTTCTTCCTCGCTCATATCTTTTATAAGTTGTAATGCTTCGTTGGCATGGCACGCAAAAACAACATCATCATATTGATGGGTTGCCCCAGATATATCGGTCACATAAACCATACCATCTTGACGTTTAACCGATATGACAGATGTATTATATTTTATCTTGCTCGAAAAACTTTGTACAAGGCGGGATACATATTCTTTGCTCCCTCCCTCGACTGTGTACCATTGTGGGTGGTCATTTACGGTCAGTAATCCATGGTTTTTAAAGAAGGTAATAAAAGATTTTGCGGGATAAGATAGAATAGTATCTACCGAACAACTCCATATAGCCGCACCCATGGCCTGAAGATAATATTTTTTAAACCAATCTCCTAAACCCAAATCATTTAGGTATTGCCCAATATTTTTGCCCTCATATGACGAAGGGTTCTGACCTGCTTGGCGATTAAATTTTATAATGTCACGTATCATACCCCAGAAAGTAGGCCTAAAAATATTTGTTATCTGTGCCAGCATATTCTTACTGCCATATTCAAGCCATCCATTTGAAATACTTACACCGAATGACATATCACTTTTGATAACAGGAACATTTAGCTTTTTAAAAAGCCCCACTAATAATGGATAATTTCTTTCATTATAAACAATAAAACCCGTATCAACTGGAATATTTTTTTCATTAACTTGAATATCAATGGTTCTACTGTGACCGCCAATATATGTATTGCGTTCATAGACGGTGATATCGTGGGCGCGATTTAAAAGATAAGCCGCCCCTAAACCAGAAATTCCTGTACCAATAATAGCGATTTTCATATTTTTCCCAATATTATCTATAATCAATATATAAGAAAATAACGACCTGAGAAGCCCTTAGAAAGTTACAAATTTGTAATCTTCACTAAAATGACAGAAACCTTAAGCCCTTTTTCAGTATTACGAAGAAAAACGATGCCCTTATGAAGATTAACAATCGCTTTCACCATACTTAACCCAAGGCCATTTCCGTCTGTATGACGGCTTTTCTCCCCCCGATAAAATCTATCAAACACAAAATTAATGTCATTATGTTGGATTCCACCCCCGCTATCCTGACACTCAATTTGGTACCGCCCTTCATCTGTTACCCTTAAACTCACAATTATCTCTCCACTATTCGGGGTAAATTTGATTGCATTGTCCAAAATATTTGCCATCATTTGAAATAATAAATCACTATCACCCTCAAACGGCGCAGTCGGTAAAACCATTTTTGTGATGATTATTGATTTTTCACTGGCTAACGGCTCGTAAAGTTCAATCACATCATTTACGATCTTCCCAAGATCACATAATTTGAAATGAGACGTCGCAGGCGCATTTTCTATTTTGCTTATCCTCAGTACAGCTTGGAAAGTTGAGAGAATATGGTCGGCCTCCCTTATCACACCTTCAAATTTATCTTCATCATATTTTTTATCAGATTGAATATTCTCTAAATTATGACGAAGCCGTGTCAGCGGTGTTCGTAAATCATGGGCAATATTATCTGCAACTTTTTTAATACCAAACATCAATTCTTCGATACGTGATAAGAATGTATTTAAAACATAGGCCATATGCCCCAAATCATCCCATCTGGAATCGATGGTAATTCTGCGGCTTAAATCACCTGTCTGCATTATAGTTTGCGCGGTTTCTGCAATACGATTGGTACGACTGACAACAAAGTGACTAATCAAATAACTTACTAAAATAACAAGCATCATCAAGATAATAGTCGCCCCACCCATCATTAGAATAATTTTTTCGGTATAAAGCAAATCAGACATATTCTCGCCAACCAAAAGAGTTCTTTCATTGCCTATTTTATAAATCTTTGCTGCATAAACCTCGCTTTGACCGTTGGGTGAAAAATAGAAAATATCATGACCTAAAGCACTCATTGTCTGTGGCAAAGATTCAAAATTTCCAATAATCATTTGGTTATTTTTATCGCCTAGAAAATAAATTCGTCCACTGACTAAAAGTTGTTTTTCTAAAACGTCTTCTAATTGACCTCTTTCATTGGCCTCTGAAAGATAACGATATTCAGTATCCAGAATTTTTTCAATATTTAGAATAAAATAATTTTTATTCATGAAATACCCAGAATATCCTAGAATAGCCGCTGCCCCCCCAAGGATAATGGTAAATAACAACGCCATCATAAAACTTGAACTACGAAAGTAATGGCGATTATTTATCTTCGATACTATATCCTGATCCACGAATTGTCCTGATAATGGGTGTTGAAAAATCTTTGTCTATCTTATTTCTAAGACGGGAAATATGGACATCAATTACATTAGTTTGCGGATCAAAATGATAATCCCATACATGTTCCAATAACATAGTTCTGGTGACTAATTGTCCTTTATTCCTTAATAAATATTCCAATAATTTAAATTCACGAGATTGCAAATCGATAATTTTTCCAGACCGAATAACTTGCCGTGATAATAAATCAATTTCTAAATCATAGGCTGATAATTTTTGAATTTGCGTTAGGCTCTCAACTTGATTTTTTCTGCGCCCCAAGACCTCTACCCGAGCCAAAAGCTCTGCAAAGGCAAATGGCTTAACTAGATAATCATCCCCGCCAGTCTTTAACCCCAACACTCTATTATCAACATCGCCCAATGCACTTAATATTAAAATAGGCGTTTTATCATCGCTCCGTCTTAATGTCTTGATAATTTCTAACCCGTCTAATTTGGGTAACATCCTATCAAGAATAATCGCATCATATTTTCGATTTTGGGCAAGTTTTAAGCCATCACACCCACAGTCCGAAGATTCAAATTGATGCCCAGCCTCATTCAAACCCTTTTGAATAAAACCAAGTACTTGGGCATCATCTTCTATAATTAAAATTTTCATGATGAGACATTATCATAATTTTAATAATTATTGAGAAGAAAAAAGATTTTTTATGGATTAAAAATATTGTTAACTATATACTATTCATATATTTAGCTTTTACATTGGATTACTTATATGAAACTCATGGCTCTAAACCTACCCCGTGACTTTGCCGAGCAAGCACTGGCTGAACTTTTTAAATCCTATGGAAATATCAAATCGTGCACCTTGGTCTTGGATGAAACCACTGGAAAATCAAAGGGTTTCGGTTTTGTTGAAATGGCTCTGGATCATGAAGGCGAAAAAGCTATTAAAGCCCTTCACGGCAAACAAATTGGCAAAGAAAAAATTCGTGTCAAAAAAGCAGATTAATAGATAAGAATAGCTATGAGATGAAGTCGAATATCAAAAAAAGTGATATGGGTTCATCGAATATTTTGTATCTGGTTCAACGTTAATAAAAGTTAATATCATTTATGATGATAACACTATTTGGCGAAAGTTCTTCATCATACCATCTTTAACACATTCAAAGTATATATCGGCATTGTTTTGGTTTATAAATCAACCGTGTTCTATGGATAAAGCTTAAGTGATTGAATCATCCCCTGCGGATGCTACGAAAATATTACCCCGTAATTTTCGATAATTTTTTTCTTCTAGAAATTATGCACAAACTAGATAGATTCAAGTATCAAGTGTAATACCTTTTATAGAGAGGATAGGCATACTTAAAGTCACTAGCTATTTAGAGGGACTTGTTAGGCGTCTGGCGGCGGGTTTTTGAAGCCCATCCAACTGCGATATAGAAAATACGCGGCTATAGCAGCAAAAAAACAACCTTCCAAATGAGCCCTTAACGGGGGCTTTTCGATACCTACCAAATTATTATACAGAACAAAAGCAACGCCTGCAGCCACAAGACCAATTACTAACGCTGAAGCAGGATGTTTAGAAATCCAATGATTTGCATATCTAAAATCTGAGCGAGCAATCTTCATAGGTTGTTCTTTCTTACCCAACTTCTTCATTGTCATCATTTCCCTCATTAATGCAAATGAGTATACCTTCCTAGTTTCAGTTTCCAAGTCATATTTACTATAACATATGTAAGCATATATTATAAGGGCGTATACCTACGACAGCACAAAGTTTATCTGTGCGATGGCAATTTTGGAGGGTATCTTTAAATACATATAAAAAGCCACCCTTATATCTTATAACAGATATGCAAGAGTGGCTTTTAGAGGAATATTATTATGCTATACTATGACATTACTCTGAATCAGAATCCTGGTCACGATTTTTGTCAAATGGCTTGCCATTTTTATCCTGTTTGTTATTAGCATATTCTTTATCATTTTTAATAGGCTGATTTATTGCTGGAACTTCAGGATTTGCTTTATTTTGAGGTTCATTTTTGTTCATTATGTTCTCCTTTGTAAGGTTAATAGAGGTGATCGACGTGTAACCAACATCTCGCAAACATATTTGTTCCGACTTTTTTAATTCAAACAAAGAAATATTTTTTTAGCAATTTAAGTCTCTATAAGACTTTACACTTTGAAATTATTTACAAATTTAGTTAAATTTATGATGTGGAACTTTTTTATAGTCAGATGGTTTGTTCTGCATAGCGATTAAACGTTGCAAAAAATTTTTATAAATTAGTTTTTTATGAATTGGTGCAGTAGAAAATTTTTACTTTTAGTAAAAATATTTTTTCTTGAAATTGCTATAGTTTTATAAATTCAAATAATCTTTTTAAGGAGGATAGTTATGGCGTATAATAATGATGTAAAAGTAAAAAATAATAATTTAGATCCTATTACTAATGAACCAGGAACTTGACCCGCCCCCTATAAATGAGTCCAAGTCTAGAGTGAATCTGGATATATTATGGATAGCTTATAGGAGAATAAGGAATGGCACGGAGAAGATTTACAACGGAGCAAATCATCGGG